>Ga0306924_10001099_pt1 | contig 24229 bp, 21 predicted proteins | sample sta12Can44000111_FD_203756 | JGI IMG/M metagenome (GOLD analysis project Ga0306924, IMG submission 203756) | Lab enrichment of tropical soil microbial communities from Luquillo Experimental Forest, Puerto Rico - statanox.12C.anox.44.000.111 (v2)... | ecosystem: Environmental > Terrestrial >...
AGGTTGAACAGGTTGGTCGGGTCCGGCGCCGACAGATCCTTGATCCAGCCGTAGAACGGCGCATGGCGCATTTCGATCGTGATGAACAGCACCTTGTAGAGCGAGAAGAACACCGGAATCTGCAAGGCGACGGGGAGACAGCCGGCGATCGGGTTGATCTTCTCCTTCTTGTAGATCTCCATCATCTCCTGCTGCTGCTTCACTTTGTCGTCAGGATAGCGCTCCTTGAGCGCCTGAAGCTGCGGCTGCACCGACTTCATCTTCGCCATCGAGGCGTAGGACTTGTTGGCAAGCGGGAAGAACAAGAGCTTGACGATGACGGTCACGAGCAGGATCGAGATGCCGAAATTGCCGAAGAAGCGATAGAAGAAGTCGAGCCCGAGAAACATCGGTTTGGTGATGAAGTAGAACCAGCCCCAATCGATCAGCAGGTCGAAGTGGTTGAGCCCCAGCTCGCGATTGTAGCCGGCGAACCCCAGGACCGGAAAATTGAGGCCGACGACGTTGGCCTCCTTGGCGCCGGCGAACAGTCGCGTGTTCGCGCTTGTGCTGCCGCCGATCGCGATCGTCTGCGGACCCTCCAGATAGTCGGTCTGGTAGGTGCGCACGTTGCCGACCAGATTGGAGGAGAAGCGAGCCTCCAACCGCGCGCTGGTGTCGGGCAGCAGCGCCGAGGCCCAGTATTTGTCCGTAATGCCGAGCCACGCGTTGGTAACCTTGAAATTCACCGTCTTTTCATCGTCGATCTTCTTGTAGGTGTATTGCTGCAGGCCCTGGTCGCCGAGGTAACCGATCAGGCCTTCATGCAGGATGTAGTACCCGGAGACCTGCGGCGTGCCATGGCGGGAGATCAGCGCGAAAGGATAGAGGGTGACCGGCGCGTTTCCGACGTTGGTGACCTCGTCCTTGATGGTGAAGAGGTAGCGGTCGTCGATCGAAATGGTGCGACGGAAGGTAAGACCTTCGCCGTTGTCATATCTGAGTACGGCAGGCGAGGTCGGCGTCAGCACACCGATGCTTTCCTGCTGCCAGATCGTGTTCTGGTCGGGAAGGCGGACCGTCGATCCAGTCGACGGCACCCAGCCGAATTCCGCATAGTAGGGGTCAGGGCCGCCGGAGGGGGAAAAGAGCACGATCGGCGGCGAATTGGGATCGACGGTCTCGCGGAACTGAATCAGTGACAGATCGTCGATACGCGCGCCCTTTAGCGAAATGCTGCCGGACAAGCGCGGCGTTTCGACCCGGATACGTGGGGTTGCCGCGATCGCGGCATCGCGGCTGACGATTTGAGCGGGAGCGGCTGCCGGCGCGGCCGAAGGCGCGCTGCCAGCCTGCGACGGCGGGTTCGACGGGGTTGCCGGCGCCGCAGGCGGCGCCGATTTGGCAAGCTCGCTTTGCGCCTGCTGCGCGGCGCGTTGCTTCTCCATCTGCGGCACATTGTAGAAATATTGCCAGGCGATCAGCACGACGCCGGACAGTATGACGGCGAGGATGGTGTTGCGATTGTCGTTCATCTCTTGCTCTCGTCATCCGTTCCGGGTTTGGCCGATTTCGCGCTATGCCGTTCGATCCGCCGCAGCGCCAGCGCCAGATCGTCCGCCATGGCGGCCAAATCGCGGGTCAGCGCGGCACGACGGCCGATCAGCACATAATCATGGTGAGGTCGCATCGCCATGACGTCCAACCGCCGCACCACCTCGCGCAGTCGGCGGCGAATGCGGTTCCGCTCGGTGGCAGAGCCGTTCTTCCTGGTAACTGTAAAGCCGATCCGGGTCGGGCCCAAATCGTCGCGGCGGCGGCATTGCAGGGTGAACGCCGTGCTGTTGACGCGCGCGCCGCCGGCAACGGCGAGGAAGTCCGCCCGCTGCCTTAGCCGATCCATGATTGAATCCCCGCGGAAGAGGTCGCCCTCAGGCGCTCAGACGCTTGCGGCCGCGCGCGCGGCGTGCGGCAAGCACCTTGCGGCCGCCAGCCGTAGCGAGACGGGCACGGAAGCCGTGACGGCGCTTGCGCACCAGTTTGCTGGGTTGATAAGTGCGCTTCACGGGTCGTTCTCCGCTGACCGGGGCAAGTCTGCCTGTTGGATGAGGTCCCGTCCGGGAATGTTGGCCGGCCCAAAGCGGGCCTTTTCCGGCCCGAAAATGAGCCGCCCCCGGCAGGAAGCCGTCCATCCGCGGACAATTGGCCGCGGCTTATACGGGAGCGACCGGTTTTCGTCAATCTGGGCAGCGGTTATCGGTGGCTTGCGTCGAAACTTGTCAATTCCCGAGAATATATTGATTTTCAGGGTGTTTTGAGGGCGAGGATGGCGGGTCCATCGCTGCATTCCTAAATGACGCAGTGGGGTGACATTAGCGATCCGTAATTTGACCGGTCCAGGCGCCGCGGTTCAGAAATTTGCTCTACCCTCGTGGGGTCTCTTGAAGGGAACTATTGGGCCAAGGCGACGCTGGAATCTGAGGGACTTGAACCTGAAGGACTTGAACCTGAAGGACTTGCCGGCGTCGTTTGCGAACCCGAGGTTCGCGAAAGGGATGGTCGGCGAAGGCTTGCAATCGTCGGATCCGGTACGTGCTCGCGGCGACGGCATCCCAAGAGTTAAGGACCAGCCAATTTGTCGGCGACCGACGCAAAGCTGAACGAGGTCAAGCCGCAGGCAGGGCTGAAGCGGCCGCTCGGCCTGTCCGGCAAGCTGTTGCTCTTGACCATCCCGCTGGTGATGATCGCCGGGCTCATGATCTACGTGCCGGCGATCGCGAATTTTCAGATGAACCGGCTGAATGACCGTCTGGCGGCGGCCAACACAGCGGCGCTGGTGCTCGATGCCGCGCCGTCGGGCATGGTTCCGGATTCGCTTGCGCGGCAAATCCTGACCAGCATCGGCGCGCGTGCGGTGGCCATCAAGCTCGGCCAGCAGCGCAGGCTGCTCGCCAGCGCCGATCTGCCGGCTGCCATCGATCGCGATATCGACATGCGGACCACGACGGCGTGGTCCGCGATCGTCGATACTTTCGGGATAATGCTGGATCGCGGCGACCAGGCGATCCGCGTGGTGGGGCCTGCGCCGGGTGGCGCGCAATTCATCGAGGTCGTGATTGACGAGAAGCCGCTGCGCCAGTCGATCTACCGCTTCTCCCGCAATCTTTTGCTGGTCTCGCTCCTGATCGCGGGTTTGACCGCGGCGCTGGTCTATCTCGCGCTGCATTATCTGTTCGTGCGGCCGATGCGGCGGCTGACCGCGAGTATGGTTGGCTTCCACGAAAACCCGGAAAGCGTGGCGCGCATCATCGTGCCGAGCCAGCGAGGTGACGAAATCGGCGTCGCCGAGCGCGAATTGTCGGCGATGCAGCGCGATCTGTTGTCCATGCTGCATCAGAAGAACCGTCTCGCCGCGCTTGGTCTCGCCGTCTCCAAGATCAACCACGACCTGCGCAATCTGCTGGCCTCCTCGCAACTGCTGTCGGATCAGCTCTCCAGCGTCCCCGATCCGCGGGTACAGCGCTTTGCGCCCAAACTGGTGCGCTCGCTTGAGCGCGCGATCGCCTTCTGTCAGTCGACCCTGTCCTATGGGCGCGCGCAGGAGGCCTCGCCCGATCGCCGCATGATCCTGATCGAGCCGATCGCCGCGGAGGTTCGCGAGACCGCGGGATTGGCCAGCGACGCCTCGATTACCTGGATCAGCGCAATCGAGCGCGCTTTGATGGTGGATGCCGATCCCGATCAGCTGTTTCGCGTGCTGCTCAACCTCGTGCGCAACGCCGCCCAGGCTCTCGAAGGCAATCCGAAAAGCGACCCTGGCAGCATGCAGATCAGAATTACGGGGCGGCGCGAGGGCGCTGTCGCGATCCTCGAAGTGTCCGATACCGGCCCCGGCGTGCCGCAGAAGACGCGCGAGCACCTGTTTGAGGCCTTCCAGCCCTCGGGCAGTCGCGGCGGCAGCGGGCTCGGACTGGCGATTGCCGCCGAACTGGTGCGGGCCCACGGTGGGGAGATTTCGCTTGTCGAGGGCACGATCGGCGCGACCTTCCGCATCGTGATTCCCGATCGCCCGGTTGAATTGCTCTCGGTCCGCAACGAACGGGCCATGGCGTAAGCCGTGCCCTTGCCGTCGTCGGAACGGAGGCAATAGGGCCGGGATTCGCCGCTCGAAGTCGTGTTTCGGACCTTGCCAATCCGCAAGAGAGCGGTTAGCTAGAACGCTCTTTCGCGACCTCTTCCGCTTCCTTCGACGAAAGGCCGCCGGGCCATTTGGCCCGACATGAGAAGCGAAACACGCGCCCGTAGCTCAGCTGGATAGAGCATCAGACTACGAATCTGAGGGTCGGACGTTCGAATCGTTCCGGGCGCGCCATTTTCGTGTGTCTCCATTCTGGACACATGGGTTACGGTTCGTGGCGTCCAGGGCGGTTTTGGGGCTGGTAGCGATAGACCATGATTGTCCCGACCTGGTTCGTAGCGGCACTAATCCCGATGATCGCGTCCCAGATCGTACGCCTGCATGAGCATGATGCGGCAAGTTGGATCCTTTGGGATTACGCCGGGCGGCTTGGCGGATTGGCCGTGCTGGCCACGATTCCTTCCGCGCGAGCAGTCGCATTCCAATGGGGCAAACGTCGAATGCCCCTCTGGAAAATCACCTTGTGGATCGTCGGCATTGTTATGCTCGACGTCTATTTAGGCCGATGGATGAGTTCGATCGTCAACGCCGCCTTTCCAGCGACAGTCCTTGGGGTGTATTTTCGGCCAAGCGGCTGGCTCTATTTCGTCGATCTTGTCTTCGGCATGGCGTTGGTGGCCGGCAGCGAGGAGATCGTTTTTCGACGCTGCGCGCGCCATGTATTCCAGCCCCATCTTGGCAACGGTTATACCTCGGTCGTAGCCACGTCGCTCTTGTTCGGATGCTATCATTGGTGGGCTGGTCTCGGAGCTATCGTTGCGGCAACCATGATCGGCATCCCGTTGATGCTGTTCCTTCAGCGATCCGACGCCCTGTGGCCGGTGGCTCTCGCCCATTATCTGATAGATGTCATCGACTTCTCTTAATGCAGCGTTACACTTGCGCTTCGCAGCAGAGGAGCGCGCCAGACAGGAACAGGAGGATCAACTATGAGGGCCTATCTGATCGCCGCAGAAACGGTCAACGACCAGGCGATGTTCGATGCGTATCGCAAAGAGGTGCCTGCAACGCTGGTCCCCTTTGGCGGGAAATTGATTGCTCGCGGAGGGCACAAGACCATTCTCGAGGGCGAGTGGCCACATCCGCGCCTGGTGATCATCGAGTTCCCCTCCCGTGCCGCAGCCGAAGCATGGTACGGGTCTGACGCTTACAGGAAGATTATCTCACTCAGGCACAAAAGCGCCGTGGGAAATCTCGTCATTGTCGATGGGGTGCCTGATTGATGGCTCGGCTGTCCGTGAGTCGTTCAGCAATGGTGGAGGTGAAGTCATGGCCGAAGCAGTGAAAGACGCCAGTTCGCTCTACGAAGTCGAGCGGCGAGCGCAATATGGCGAAAGACCCGGCTTCCGTATCACGGAGCTGCAGATCAGCCCGAAGCAAAAAGTGCCGTGGCACTACCACAGCAACATTTCGGACACCTTCTACGTGGTCGAAGGCACGCTCCGAATTTTCCTGCAGAATCCGAAGGAGGAGGTGCGGCTGGCGCGCGGACAAACCTACGCGGTGCCGCCCAAGCGTCCTCACCTCGTCACCAACGGCGGCGACAAATCGGCGGTGTTTCTGGTGTTGCAGGGAATCGGCGAGTACGATTTCGTGCCGCTGACGTAGCCCGCATTTAACGGGCAGCGGGCAGGTTATTCCGGCTTCCAATCCGACGGATACATCGCACGAAGCCGCTGTTTCTCGTCATCGGTCAGTGCAAAGAAACGCGGCGTTTCGGAGATGAAAAGATCTGGCCGGCACGGCGCCGGGCGCCCGCACATGAGCATCGAGGGGTCGCTGTTGTGTCTTAAGCCGATTGCGTGGCCCAGTTCGTGCGCAATCACGTTGACCGCAACGTTTGGCTGGTTCAGGGGCGGAAATTGTGTGCCGCGAATCCCTATCAGGCGCCTGGAATTTTCATCGAACGGGCTTGTGAATGAAATGAATTTCGATTGAGCGAGAAAAATCGTGATGTCTCCGCTCAAATTGCGCAGCCTCTCCGGACGGGTGGCTCTGGCGGCAGTCTGACTGAGCACAGACTCGCTTAACCTTTGCAGGTCCTCTTCGGGGGGCGATTGGACAACATGCGTAATCCGGCCGAGCCTGAAAGCTGAACCCGTCGCCGCCAGTGTCTTGTTCCAGAAGGCGACGGCCTGCTCGACAAGCTCCACGCGCGGATCACCGTCGGCACTCACCACGACAATGGTGGGCACGCGGTGCCAAACCTGCCAGAAAGAAGGCTGCCGATCCTGACCGTGAGCGCCGGTGTCGGCAAGGCAGACTGCGATCAGCAAAAAGGCGCCAAATCCACAAATCCTGCGCATAGCCAACCTCACGCGGCGTTGCGGTTCGGTGATGGAAGGATAGCCGATTGTGCGCGAGGAGTCCGGTTCGTGAAAGGAACGCGGCTGATGGGAACGAAATTCCCAGGAAATCAGAACGCCTTCACCGTTTTGTCACATGCGTTCGATTGATGCAGCTCAATCGCGAGCGGTCCCGACGTCGCTAGAAGATCGGCGAAGGAGTCCGATCATGACGCTCTCAGCACCTGTTAGCCGCGCTCCCAATGTCCTCGACTTCGAGCCAGCGCCTGCCGCTGCGGCAAATCTGCCCGCAGAAATTCCGCAAGTTCCCTCGCAAGAAGCCTCCTCGAGTTACGATGTGGTCGACCGCGGCATGCATGCGGAGATTGCCCGCTGGACCGGCGGACTGTCGCCCGCAGCCATCGGGCTCGCCTTCGCCGATTGGTGGATTCATCTGGCCGTCTCTCCGGGCAAGCTGCTCTCGCTTGCCGGCAACGTCATGGAGGACATGTCCCGTCTTGCGGAGGCCACGCAGCACGCAACGCCGGCTTTTCGGCCGTGGTCGATGATCCGCCCCCTGCCGCAGGATCATCGCTTCTCCGATCCCGATTGGGAATTACCCGCCTTCAACCTGCTGGCGCAGGCATTCCTGCTTCGCGAAAAATGGTGCCAGCTCGCCACATCAAACGTGCGTGGAGTTGCGCCGTCGAACGCTGCGATCACCGATTTCACGCTCCGGCAAATTCTCGACACATTGGCGCCGCCGAATTTCGCCTTCCTCAATCCCGAAGTGCTCCGCAAGATCATGGAATCGGGCGGCGGCAATTTCGTCTCCGGGTTTCATAACTGGGTCGACGACGTTCAGCTCCTGCTGGCTGGCGGCCAGACAAGGCCTTCGCCGGATTTCGTGGTTGGCAAGGATGTTGCCGCAACAAGGGGCAAAGTCGTCTACCGCAACGAACTGATCGAGCTCATTCAATACGCGCCGACGACAAAGAAAGTGCGACCCGAGCCGGTGCTCATCGTGCCGGCATGGATCATGAAGTACTACATCCTCGATCTTTCGCCGCACAATTCGCTGGTGCGGTTTCTGGTCGAGAACGGCTTTACGGTCTTCATGATCTCCTGGCGCAATCCGACGGAGGAGTACCGCGACTACGGTATGGAGGAGTACCGCAAGCTCGGAATCGACGCCGCGATTGCCGCGATCAACCAGATCGTCCCAGGCCAGCCCATCCATGCGGCAGGCTATTGCCTCGGCGGCACGCTGCTTGCGATCGCCGCCGCGCATCTGGCCAGGCAGCGCCCCGATTGTCTGCGCTCGATCACCTTTCTTGCCGCGCAGACGGATTTTACCGAGGCGGGAGAGCTCACGCTGTTCATCAACGAAAGTCAGGTCGCTTTTCTTGAAGACATGATGTGGGAGCGCGGCGTGCTCGATACCACGCAGATGGCCGGCGCATTCCAGATACTCCGCTCCAACGACCTCATCTGGTCGCGCCTGGTTCGCGATTACCTGATCGGAGAGCGGGAGCCGCTCAGCGATCTGATGTCCTGGAACGCCGATGCCACCCGCATGCCCTTTCGCATGCATTCGGAATATCTGCGCAAGCTCTTCCTCAACAACGATCTTGCCGAGGGGCGCTATAGTGTTGACGGCAAGCCGATTGCGCTCTCCGATCTCCACGCGGCGATGTTCGTGGTCGGGACGCTGCGCGATCACGTCGCGCCCTGGAAATCAACGCATAAGATACATTTCCTCGCCGACGCCGAGATCACCTATGTGCTCGCAAGTGGCGGGCACAATGCCGGCATCGTTGCGCCTCCCGGCGAAGAAGGCCGCACCTATCAGGTGCTGAGGAAGGAGGCCGACGGTCCCTATGTCGGGCCGGAGGAATGGCTCAAGCTTGCCCCGCGGCGCGAGGGTTCGTGGTGGCGCGAGTGGACGAGCTTTCTCGACGCACATTCCGCCGAGCCGGTGGCGCCACCGCCGCTGGGAGGATTCCGGCAGAAGGACGTGTCGCTCGCGGATGCACCCGGGGAGTACGTGCTGCAGCGCTAATTCTTCAGATGCGCCCGCGCCCGCGCGAGCGTCTCTTGCGGCGAGGCGGAGGCATCCACGACCGGCCACTCGAGCCGGCCAATATCGAGGCCCTCCTGGAGCAGCGCCACGTCGCGCGTTGCGTCCGATGCATCGCTTCCGCGCGATGCGATACGCTGTAAGCGAAGGTCGAGCGCGGCATCGAGGAAAATTCCGTGGAACGTGGCGCCGTTTGCGCCAGCGAGCGAGGGCAGCGGTTCGCGTTCGGCCGCGCGCAGAAACGCGGCATCGAGCACGACCGAAAAGCCCTGGGCGAGCGCAGCCGCGCCACGCTCGGCCAGGGTTCGATAGACATGTGCAGTCACATCTTGCGCATAGGCCGCCTCGGGCAAGGCCGTGAGCGGATCGACGCCGAATAGCTCCTTGCGAATGACATCCGAGCGCAGCACCACCGCGCCCGGCGGCGGGTCGAGTGTTGCGGCAAGGTTGCGCGCCAGCGCGCTCTTGCCGGTGCCGGATCGGCCACCCACTGCGATCAGCGAGGGCGGCGTTGGTGCGATCAGGCGCAGCGCCAGGTCGAAATATGATCTCGCCTTGGTCGTGTCGGCGGGATCGCCCGGGAACTGTTCATGTCTGGTGAAGAGCACAAGCGCCCGGATCGCCGCGCGCATGGAGAGATAAAGGGGCAGGAGGCGAAGCCCCTCGATATTTTCATGCCATGTCGTGTGGAGATAGCGATCGAACAGCCGGTTCGCGGCGACCCCTTGACCGAAGTGGAGGAGGTCCATGAGCGGAAAGGCGAGGTCGTAGAGAATGTCGGTGGTGGCGATGACGGGATCGAACTCGATCGCGTCGAACAGCACCGGCCTGTCGTCGATAAGGACGATATTGCCGAGATGGGCATCGCCGTGACAGCGCCGCACAAATCCGGCGTCTGCGCGCTGCCGGATCAGGGAAAACAGCGCGTCGAGCCGGCCAACGCTTGCCGCGTGAAGCCGCTCGACATCTCGGTTCGCAAGCGAAAGGTGCGTGCGAAACTTCTCGGTGTTGCGGTCGATGATGCCACTCAGCGCCGCCAGCCAGGTTGACCCATCGAACCGCATCGCGGTCCTGTGGGAAGCGGCGAGTTCATCGGCAAGCATCTCGGCAAGTCCGGGCGCGATCTGTCCTGTGGCTGCGAGATGGTCGAGCGTGCGTTGCTCATCGAAGCGCGTCATCTCGACGGCCCATTCGACCGGCGGTCCGTCGCCGTCGATTTGAAGTCCGTGCAATCCGAGCGTGACCGGTACGACGCGGCGGTAAAGCGCGGGCGCGGAGCGCCTGTTGACCGCGAGCTCCTCCTCGCACGCGTGCTTGCGCTTATCGAGCGTCGAGTAGTCGAGGTAAGGCAGACGGACCGCCCGCTTGATCTTCAAGACGCGGTCGCGTTCCAAGAACACGATGGAGGCATGCGTGTCGACGCGCTTGAGGTCGCCTCGCGAGGCGTCGCCGAGAAATGCAAGCACCGCCTCCTGGCCGTCGCCACGGCCGCTCTGCGCAGGTGGCGTCACGGTCGCAACACCGCCGCGCCGACGAGCTTGCCGTCCCTCAGGCGCGACAAGGCTTCATTGGCCCGATCGAGCGGAAAGATCGTCGTATGAGTCCGGATGCCCGCCTCGGTCGCAATTCTGAGGAAGTCCGTGCCGTCCTTGCGCGTCAGATTGGCGACGGACAGGATCTGTCGCTCACCCCAGAGAATATGATAGGGAAAGCCGGGGATATCAGACATATGGATTCCCGCGCACACGACGCGGCCGCCCTTGCGCAGCACGCGTAGCGCCTGCGGCACCAGGGCGCCGACCGGCGCGTAGATGATGGCGGCGTCGAGTTCGACCGGTGGCGTGTCTTCGGACGCTCCAGCCCAGTGTACGCCGAGCGAACGCGCGAGCGATTGTGCCTCCCCGTCGTCCTTGCGCGTGAAAGCATAGACCGAGCGCCCCTGCCAGCGCGCAACTTGGGCCACGATGTGTCCGGCCGCGCCGAAGCCGTAGATGCCGAGATTGCGGGCGTCTTGCGTCATCACCAGCGAGCGCCAGCCGATCAACCCGGCGCAGAGCAGGGGCGCGAGCTCGGCGTCGTCACCGGCCTCGCCAAGCGGGAAGCAGTAGTGGGCATCTGCGATCAGGTGTGTGGCGAAACCGCCGTCCCGCGTGTAACCCGTGAATTGCGGATGGTCGCAGAGATTTTCCTCTGACCTTAGGCAATATGGACAACTGCCGCAGGTCGAGCCCAACCATGGAACGCCCACGCGCATACCGACCGAGAGGTCGCTTACGCCTTGACCCAGCACTTCGACCCGACCGACCACCTCGTGACCCGGGATAATGGGATAGCGTATTTGTGGCAGTTCCCCGTCGACGACATGCAGGTCGGTTCGACATATGCCGCAGGCGCTGACCTTGACGCGGACCTCGCCGGGCCCGGGATCCGGATCAGGGCGCTGTGCCCGGCGCAGGGCCGTGCCGGGCGCTTGAAGAACCATGGCATCCATGATGCTTTTCCAAAGCGTAGTTTGGCGAGCAATTTGGCGACCTGGGGCCAGAACCGATTGATCCTGGTCAACCTTATGAGGGCACCGACGCAATAGAGGTAGCGGCGTCAATCGAGCTTAACCAGGAGGCAAACCCTGACCAAGTTCGTCCTTCCTGGCGGGGCATTCCCGTTTTTCATCAGGGCATTCGCGAAAGGATCCGACATGTACGAGTTCCTTCAAGAAACTGTCGCAGACAACATGACCGGAGCGGTTAAAAGCGTGACGCCGGAAACGACGGTGGGCGACCTTTATCGTCTTTTCGCGGCGGATGAGTTCGACGCCTATCCGGTCCTGAAGGATGAGGTCCTGGTCGGTATGGTCTCGAAGCTGGATGCCCTGAAGGTGTTTGCCTTTGCCAAGGATCAACTTCTGCCGCACTACGCCGACGGGATGGGCGGGACCGTCAATGACATCATGACGACGGAGGTCACCGCAGTTGAGCCCGACACCAATCTGCAGCGCGTCCTGCAGCTGTTGGTCGAGCATCAAGTCAAGAGCTTGCCCGTGGTCAATCAATGGCGGAACCTCGTGGGCATTATCGCGCGCGAGGACGTGATGCGGGCCATGGCGCGCTGTGCGCAGCAGCCGACAACGACTTCCTCCGAAGCGACGCGATGTCTACCTTCGGCCTAGAACGGGTATTCGCGCCGCGAAACGTCGCGCTGGTCGGCGGCAGTCCGCGCGCGTCGTCGCTTGGTGCTGCGATTCTGCGCAATCTGTGCGCAGACGGTTTTGCGGGCGAAACCGCCGTCGTCAATCCCAGGCATTCGTCGATTGGCGGGCGCAGCACCTTCCCGAACCTTTCTTCCCTGCCGGCTGTTCCGGACCTGATCGTGGTGACTGCGCCGGCAGAGAGCGTTCCGGGCATCATTGCAGAAGCGGGCCGGCTCGGCGTGCCAGGGGCAGCCATCATCTCCGCTGGGCTCGGTCACGGCGAGGGCTCGCTTGCCGAGGCCGCGTTGCAGGCGGCGCGTGCCCACAAGGTTCGCCTTATCGGGCCCAATTGCCTCGGCATCATGTTTCCGCCCTGCGGTCTCAACGCGAGCTTCGTCGCTCACCGGCCCGGCAATGGTCCGCTCGCCCTGATCTCGCAATCCGGTGCAATCTCCGCGGCCATGGTCGAATGGGCCGCGCAGAAAGCGATCGGCTTCTCGGGGATTGTTTCGATCGGCGATCAGCTGGACGTCGATATCGCCGATTTGCTCGACTATTTTGCGTTCGACGAGCGCACGCGGGCGATCCTCCTGTATCTCGAATCGGTCAAAGATGCCCGCAAGTTCATGTCGGCGGCACGCGCGGCCGCCCGTCTTAAACCGGTCGTCGTCGTCAAATCGGGGCGGATGGCGCAGGGGGCAAAGGCTGCGGCAACCCACACCGGCGCGCTCGCCGGATCGGACGCGGTCTATGATGCGGCGTTTCGGCGTGCCGGGCTGTTGCGAGTCTACGATCTTCGCGCATTGTTCGATTGCGCCGAGCTGCTTGGCCAGAACCGCGCCGCGACTGGCAAGAACCTCGCGATCCTGACCAACGGCGGCGGATTGGGCATTCTTGCCGTCGATCGCCTCGCGGAACTTGGCGGGGTCGCAGCACCGCTTGCAGAGGAGACCAAAGCGCGCCTGGATGCGGTTCTTCCGCCGATTTGGTCCAAGGCCAATCCGGTCGATATCGGCGGAGACGCCGATGCCGCGCGCTACGTCGCTGCACTCGATGTCCTTCTCACCGATCCTTCCAGCGATGCCTTGCTTATCATGAACGTCGAGACGGCAATTGCGTCGTCCCCCGACATTGCAAGGGCCATCGTGCAACGCCTTGGCGATGACCACGGCGGGCAAATACGCCCGACGTCCAAGCTGGTCCTGGCCGCGTGGGTCGGGACCGACGAGAGAGCGGCTCCGATATTCGAGAAAGCGGCCATTTCCCATTTCCCGACGGAAGATGACGCCGTTTGTGCTTTCATGCACCTGATCAAGCATCGCGAGGCGATCGATGCGCTGATGGCAACACCACCGAGCGTCTCGTCCTTGTTCACGGCAGACATCGGCAGCGCCAGGGAAGTGATCGCGGCGGCGCTGGCCGAAGGCAGGTCCTGGCTTGACCCGATCGAGAGCACCAGGCTGCTGCAGGCCTATTACATCCCGACGGTGCCGACCTTCGCGGCCCGCGGCGCGGACGAGGCGGCGGACCGCGCTGCGCCGTTTATCGACCAGGGATCTGCGATCGCGGTCAAGATCCGCTCCTGCGACATCACGCACAAGTCCGACGTCGGCGGCGTCATGTTGAACCTGACGACGACAGAAAGCGTCCGCGATGCGGCGAACGAGGTGATGGCGCGGGCACGGCACGCGCGACCCGAGGCGCGAATCGAGGGTGTGACGATCCAGCCGATGATCACGCGACCGGCGGCCCGCGAACTGCTGCTCGGATTGGCCGACGACCCGACTTTCGGTCCGGTCGTGGTTTTCGGCCATGGCGGAACCGCGGTTGAAGTCATCAACGACAAGGCATTGGCGCTTCCACCGCTCGATATGAACCTTGCGCGCGCCCTTGTCGGGCGCACCGCCGTCGCGCGGCTGTTGCAGGCCTACCGCGACGTTCCCGCCGTGCCGCCGGATGCCGTGCCGCTGACGCTCATCAAGCTTGCAACGATGGCGGCCGATCTTCCCGAGATCAGCGAACTCGACATCAACCCGCTGCTGGCCGACGGCGATGGCGTGCTGGCGCTGGATGCCCGCGTCGCCATCAAGGCGCCGACGAGATTTTTTGTCGGCAGGACGCGCTTTGCGATCAGGCCCTATCCTGCCGAATGGGAGCGCCGCCTTGAACTCGCGAACGACTGGAAAATAGCCGTCCGTCCCATGCGCCCCGAGGATGAGCCGGCGCTTGCCGCGTTCCTGCGTCGCGTGACCCGCGAAGATCTCAGGCTTCGGTTCTTTCATGCGATGAAGGAATTTTCGCATACCTTCACCGCCCGCCTGACGCAGCTCGACTACGCGCGTGCAATGGCGTTCGTGGCCACCGATCCCGCGACCGGCGATATTCTCGGCGTGGTGCGGCTGCACTCCGATTCCCGCTACGAGACCGCCGAATATGCGATCCTGCTTCGTTCCGACCTGAAGGGCAAAGGGCTCGGTTGGGCGCTGATGCAGCTGCTGATCGATTATGCGAGGTCGGAAGGATTGAGGAGGCTGTCCGGCGTGGTGTTACGCGAGAACACCGCCATGCTGACGATGTGCCGCGAACTCGGATTTGAGGTCACGAGCGACCCCAACGATGCCAGCGTCGCCAAGGTGTTCCTTGATCTTGCCGCCCGGCAAGCGGAGCGTGCGAGCATTCCAGACTGAATCTTGAAAAGCGGGAGTTCCAATTGACTGGCGCACCTGAACTGAGCGCGACCGACGGCGAAAGCTCGACGTTGCATCCGAGCGGAGCCTGGACGGTTACCAATGTAGAGGTCCTCGAGCAGCTCTGCGAAGGCTCATCGACAACGCGCGTCTCCTCGATCGATCTCAGCCGCGTGACTGCGCTCGATACCGTCGGCGCCTGGCTGTTCGAAAAGATGGCCCGCCGATTGGCCAGGTCTGCCGCAAGACCGTCCTTTGTCGGGGTTTCAGATTCCTATGCTGGTCTGATGCGGGAGGTGGAAGTAATAAACCGCAGGCAGCCGATTGCCAAACAGCGCGGCAGCGTGCTGCTTGATTACCTGGAACGGATTGGCCGCGGGCTCGCCGACGAGAGCGCGGGTTTCCTGCAGATGCTCGGCGCCTTCAGCACCGCGTTGTTTGGCGTATTGCGCCGTCCGCGTTCCTTCAGGATGACCTCGCTGGTCTATCAGCTTTACAGGGTAGGTTGGCAGGCAATCCCGATCATGGTCCTGATCACCTTTCTGATCGGCGCCATCATTGCCCAACAGGGCTTCTTCCACTTCCGCAAGTTCGGTGCCGAATCCTATACCGTGGACATGGTGGGCATCCTGGTGTTGCGCGAGCTCGGCGTGCTGATCGTCTCGATCATGGTGGCGGGACGCTCGGGGAGCGCGTACACCGCCGAGCTTGGCTCAATGAAGATGCGCGAAGAAATCGACGCCTTGTCGACGATGGGCCTCGACCCCGTCGAGGTGCTGATCCTGCCGCGCGTCATCGCGTTGGTGATTGCGTTACCGATCCTCTCACTGATCGGATCGATGGCGGGGCTTTACGGCGGCGGTGTGGTGGCCCAGTTCTATGGCGACATGGCGCCGGCGGTGTATCTCGAGCGGCTGCGCGATGCCGTGTCGGCGACCACTTTCAAGGTCGGCATGCTCAAGGCGCCGTTCATGGCGTTCGTGATCGGGATCGTGGCCTGCGGCGAGGGCCTGCGGGTGCAGGGCAGCGCCGAATCGCTTGGCAAGCAAACGACGATTTCCGTGGTCAAATCGATCTTCCTGGTGATCGTGCTGGACGGTTTGTTTGCCGTGTTCTTTGCCTCGATCGGGATGTAGCCATGCCGGAGCAGGATATCGCCATTCACGTGCGTGATCTCGTGGTCGGCTTCGGCAAGAACACCGTGATCGATCATCTCTCCCTCGACGTTCGTGCGGGCGAGATCATCGGGCTTGTCGGCGCCTCCGGCGGCGGCAAATCGGTGTTGATGCGCACGCTGATCGGGCTGTTGCCGAAGCGGGAGGGCGAGATCGATTTTCCGGCGATGTCCAACACAGGTGTCGGCCGCCGCGGCGTCCTGTTTCAACAGGGCGCGCTGTTCTCTGCGCTGAATGCACGGCAGAATATTCAGTTTCCGCTGCGCGAAGCGGCGCATCCCTCGGAGGCGCTACTGGAAGAGGTCGCCAATGCCAAGCTCGAGATGGTGGGTCTCACCGTCGAAGACGGCGACAAATTCCCGTCCGAGCTGTCGGGCGGCATGACCAAACGCGTCGCGCTCGCGCGCGCGCTGGCGCTCGATCCGGCGCTGTTGTTCCTTGACGAGCCGACGTCGGGGCTTGATCCGATCGCAGCGGGCGAATTCGATGCCCTGATCAAGACATTGCAGGAGACACTGCGCTTTACCGTGTTCATGATTACCCACGATCTCAACACCTTGGCTGCGACCTGCGATCGTGTCGCAGCACTTGCCGACGGCAGGATTGTCGCGCTGGGGCCATTGTCCTCCGTGCTGGCGTCCGATCATCCCTGGGTAAGGGCCTATTTTCACGGCGCGCGAGCGCAGATGCTTCACCTCGACGCGTAGCGGACGAAAGATCATGGAAACCCGTGCACCCTATGTCATTGTCGGCGCTTTCGTCCTGTCGGCGATCGTGGCGATGTTCGGCTTCGTCTACTGGCTCAACAATATGGGCGGGATCGGCAAGCGCGACACCTACCAACTTGTGTTCGACGGTCCGGTGCCGGGCCTGTTGGTCGGCGCAGCGGTGCTGTTCAACGGCATTCGTGTCGGCGAGGTCACCTCGCTCGAACTCGTCGCCGATCGCCCGCGCGACGTCCGCGCAACCATCGCGGTTGCCGAACGCACACCGGTGCGCGCCGACACCAGGGTCGGCCTCGACTTTCAGGGCTTGACCGGCGTGCCCGTTGTTGCGCTCGAGGGCGGCGACCGCGCCGATGCGCCAGCCGTGAGCGGTCCGCTCGTTGCCGAAAAGGGCGCCGGGAAGAGCATGACTCAGGCTGCGCGCGATGCATTGCGACGGGTCGACGATGTGTTGTCGGAAAATGCCGCGCCGCTGCACGACGCGATCGGCAATGTCGGTACGTTTGCCGAAGCGCTTGCGCGCAATTCGCCGCGCCTGGATGGTATCGTCGCCGGCCTCGAGCACATGACCGGGGGCGCCACGCCGCCACACAAAGTCACCTATGACCTGCAAGCGGTGGATGGGTTCGATTCGCCGCGCCGCCCGCTGCAGGCCGGCTTGACGATCGCCGAGCCGACCGCGACCACCCGCCTGCAGACCCAGCGGTTTCTGTTCGCCGACGGCGAGGAGCCGCGAGGCGATTTCGCCGACGTGCAATGGAGCGACAGCCTTCCGGCGCTGATCCAGGCAAAGCTGCTTCAGAGTTTCGAGAATTACGACATCGCCCACGCGCCGCTGCGGGCGGACAATCTTGCCGAAGGCGGCCAGCGGCTCCTGATCGATCTGCGTCGGTTCGAAATTGGCGGCGCGCCCGAGTTGCAGGCCTCGCTTGCCCTTTCGGTCAAGCTTGTCGATGGTGCCGGACACCTCCAGGCGGCACGCATCTTCGAAAAGACCGCGCCACTCGAAAGTGCCACCCCGGCGGCGGCCGCAGCCGCGTTCAACCGTGCATTCGATACGCTTGCGCGCGAGGTGGTACTATGGACTGCCTCCGCGCGATAGTCAGCGTTTGCGCGGCGTTACGCGACCGCGTTCAGCGTTGCCGGCGCCGACGCTTTCAACCGCGCGACGCAGCGATGTCACCGCACTGACCAGATGATCGCGCGAGGGGTGGTCTTGCGGTATGTGGCCCGCGGTTGCCGCCAGCTGTTCGAGCACGTCGGCGAAAAGTCCGTAGTGCATATGGACGTGGACGGATTTTTTGGTCTCGGGAGCGCCAGTTCGCTCCAGGACCAGTGCGACGCCATTCGCGTCGAAGGCAGCTTCAAAGCGCGAGGAGCGTTCGAACGTCCCGCTGTAGAACTTGTCGGGGTATTCGAGGGCGACTTCGGCCTTGTCCGGGATCGGCTTTGTCATGGGCCGGCCTTTCGGCTGTTTGAATTCGAACATTTTTAAGCCGTTCATCGCGAGGCGCCTTTGAGCTATGTCATCTCTTGCGGCGGTCGTCCGTAATAGTTTTTCAAACTGATTTAGCGGCGACCTGGAGCCGGCAACAGCTTGCCAAAGATCAAAGATCATTCCTTCGGACAGGATCTCGACCGCGACCTTCGTCTCGACGCGTGCCGGGGCCTTGCGCTGTGGTTCATCTACCTCGATCACGTGCCCGACAATATCTGCAGCTGGCTGACCCTCAGTCGCTACGGCTTCAGCGACGCGACCGAGCTCTTCATGTTCGTTTCGGGCGTGACCTGCGCGCTGGCCTACGGGAAGGTGCGGCAGCTCGACGGATGGTCTGCCGTCATCAGCCACACGCTGCGGCGGAGCTGGGAGATCTATGCGGCATTCCTGATCGTGACCCTCGCCTGCGTGGTGGTCGTTTATCTCGCGGGCGCGGATCGGTTCGCCGACGTGACCAATACGCGGGTCGTTTTCGAGCAGCCCGGCGAGGCGCTGTTTCGCGCCGCCATCCTGCAATATCGTCCGGTCAACACGGACGTTTTGCCCGCCTTCGTCCTCTTTCATCTCTTCTTTGCTCCGCTGCTATGGCTGCTCCTGAGGTGGCCCGGCGCGACGCTCGCTGCCTCGCTGTTGCTCTACACCCTGGTTCAGCTCTCCGGCTGGAACCTGCCGCAGTGGCCGAAAAACCCATGGTTCTTCAACCCGCTCGCGTGGCAGTTTCTGGTCGTGCTCGGTGCGTGGTGGGAGTTGGGAAACGGTAAGCTCCTGCGATCATGGCTGGCGTGGCGCGGGGCGACGATACTCGCCGCAACTTATCTGATTATCGCTCTTCTGATCGCGCTGAGCTGGAGCATCCAACCACTGGACGTCCTGGTTCCCGGCTGGCTGGGGCGCCTTATCTATCCCATCAACAAATCCGATCTCGATTCTTTGAGGCTCCTGCACTTTCTCGCGATTGCGATCCTCGTTGCGAAGCTCGTGCCGCCGGACTGGAAAGGATTGACGGCGCCGATCATGCGCGGGGCGATTCGTTGCGGTGAGAACTCCCTGGAAATCTATTGCGCGGGCGTGTTGTTGGCGCTCGGCGCCCGCATCTTGCTGGAGAAAGTCTCAGCCACGCCGGCCATCCAGATCGCCGCAAGTTTCGCAGGTATCGCTGCTTTGGTGGTGCTGGCTTCTCTGCTCACCAAGATGAAGATCGAAAGCAGAACCCAACCAAAGCTGTTTTGACTCCGGCAAAACCACGCTACCGATCGCTGCGGCGGGGGCAGTTACGCGGCTTTGACCTACGTCAACCGGTAAGGCCCTTCACGTTCTATTGTCAAAGTCCTTGACGGGCTCCGGACGCGGGATTCGACGGTGACAGAACAGGATGAACCCGTGTGGGAGGCGATAGCAGCCGCGCCCTATGACCGCGACCTCGAACTCGCCGTCATCGAGGGGAATCGTGTCCACCCGCTGGTTTTCGCCTGCCGTCGTCTGGCCAACGGTTGGGTCAGGGTCTCGAGCGGTGAGCGCATCACCGTCAGCCCGACGCATTGGCGCCTTTGGCGGAAAGGTCAGCGCTTGAGTCCCGACTTGCCAAATCGTTGATTTTTGCAGACGAATGGGGCTCAAGGTAAACCGTCAAGCGCTGCCGATCAGATCAACAGATGGCCTCGAAAAACCACGTCTGGTTTCGTTATGGCTCGGCCGCCGCGGCCGCGGCATTGGCATTCGTCCTTCTCTTTATCTTGCGCCGCTATTTCGAAGATCGCACCTTCACGGTGATCTACGTGCCGGTGGTGGTGTATGCGGCATTTGCCGGTGGGCGGGGGCCCGCAATTTTTGCCACCGTTTTGTGTATCGCCATCAGTGCGTTTTTTCTTGGTGGGGAGCTGTTTGCCAACCCCGCCAATCTGATCGATGTCGTGTTCTTCGGCATACTGGGTCCGATCCTTGGCGTCATGGGCGATCGGCTCCTGCGCGGGGCCGGGGAGTCCCGTCATCGGCAGGCACAGCTTCAGTCGATCCTCGATACGGTCCCGGAGGCGATGATCGTGATCGATGATCGCGGCATCATGCGCTCCTTCAGCATGACGGCGGAACAATTGTTCGGCTGGTCGGCCAACGAGGTGATCGGGAAGAACGTCTCGATACTGATGCCGACGCCCTACCGGCACGAGCATGACGATTATCTCCGTCGCTACCTGACCACGGGAGAGCGCCGCATCATCGGCATCGGACGGATCGTGGTCGGCGAGCGCAAGGACGGCTCGACGTTTCCGATGGAGCTCGCGGTCGGCGAGGCGCAGGTCGGCACCGACCGATTCTTCACCGGCTTTGTTCGCGACCTGACGGAGCGTCGCTCGCAGGAGCGGCGCATGCACGAGTTGCAGTCCGAACTGGTTCATGTGTCGCGCCTGACGGCAATGGGCGAAATGGCCTCCTCGCTGGCGCATGAGTTGAATCAACCGCTCTCGGCGATCACGAACTACCTTCGCGGCGCGGGAACCCTGCTCAAGTCCAAACAGGTCGACGCGTCCCGCATTCGCGACGTGCTCGACCGCAGCGCCGAACAGGCGCTTCGTGCCGGCGACATCATCAAGCGCTTGAGGGAGTTCGTCGCCAAGGGAGAAACCCAGCAGACAATCGAGAACCCGGGAGTTCTCCTTGAAGAGGCGGCCGCCTTGGCGCTGGTCGGTGCAAAGGAGCAGGGCGTGCGCGTCACGCTTCGCTGCGATCGCGATGTGCCCGACATCGTCGTCGACAAGGTCCAGATCCAACAGGTGGCGCTCAATCTCATTCGAAACGCCATCGAGGCGATGGAAACCGTCAGTCGCCGCGAGCTGACCATCGCGGTCAAGCGCCAGAAGGATGCCGCGCTGTTCTCGGTGACGGATACCGGCACCGGGATCGCGCCGGAAATCGCGCAACACCTGTTTGAGCCTTTTGTAACCAGCAAGCCGAACGGCATGGGGGTAGGTCTCTCGATATGCCGGACGATCATAGAGGCGCATGGCGGCCGAATTGTCGCCGATTCCAACAAGGGCGGTGGCACCATTTTCGAGTTCACGATCCCGCTTGCCGACGCGGAGGAAAGTCATGAACGTTAAGACTGCCGTACATATCATCGATGACGATCCGGCGATGCGCGACTCGCTGTCTTTCCTGCTCGACGTCAATGGCTTCCAGCCTTTCGCCTATGATTCGGCCAACGCGTTCCTATCCGCCGCGACGATAAATGCGATGAGCTGCGTGGTTTCCGACATCCGCATGCCGGGAATGAACGGGATCGAGCTGGTACGTAAGCTCAGGAGTCTGGGCGCGACCTGTCCAGTCATCCTGATTACGGGTCACGGCGACGTCGCGCTCGCAGTCGAAGCCATGAAGGCGGGAGCCGCGGACTTTATCGAGAAACCGTTCGACGATGGCGCGCTGTTGGGAGCGATCCGCTCCGCGCTCGAGGCTCACTCGGCGGCCCGGAGCGACAATTCCGCCAGAAAAGACGCCGAAGCACGGCTGGCGGATCTCTCGCCGCGCGAACGCGATGTGCTGCGGGGCCTCGTGGCAGGAAAGATCAACAAAGTCATCGCTCATGACCTGGGCATCAGCCCGCGCACGGTCGAGGTCTACCGCGCCAATCTCATGGCCAAGACCGGCGCGCGCAGCATGTCCGAGTTGATGCGCGTGGCCCTGGCGGCGGGCTTGTAAAGATTGATCTTCGTCAAGGCGGCCTCTCGTCCATTGCAGGATGCTGTGGGGAGCGGGAGGTTCCGGTGCCCTCATTCGACGTACGCTTTCTCAAGACCGTTTGTGACGACACCGGGCACGAGCACCGTGCGTGCCAGGCCGCTTTCACCGTCGAAGCCGCTTCGCTGACGGAAGCGGTGCAGCGGGCCGAGGTCGATTTCTGCAGGCAGAAGCACGTCCGTGACTGGACGATCTTTGCCGACTCCGTGGAGTGCCGTTACCCGACGGCCCTGACCCGGGCGTGGCTGTCCTGATGGGGATGAAGTCGTGAACGGTGCTGCGCAGCGCTATGCGAGTCACAATGTTCCCCGATATACGTCCTATCCAACCGCGGCGGATTTTTCGCCGCGAGTCACCTCCAGGGAGCACGCGGCCTGGCTCGGAAATCTGGCCTCGGGTGAAAGCGTCTCGCTCTATCTGCATGTGCCGTACTGCCGCGAGATCTGTCTCTATTGCGGCTGCAACACCAAGATGGCGGTCCGCGATGATGTCGTGGCGAGCTATCGAAGCGCGCTTGAAGCCGAGATTGATCTCGTCAGCGGCCTGATCAGCCATCGCGTGGGGATCGCACGACTGCATTGGGGCGGCGGCACGCCGAGCATTCTTGGATCAGCCGGGCTGCAATCTGTCGTCGCTGCCCTGCAACGTCGATTCGCGTTCGATCCGGGATTCGAGCACGCCATCGAGCTCGACCCCCGTTACGTCAACGCGGAACTGGCGAGTGGTCTGGCTGCGCTCGGCGTCAACCGGGCCAGTCTCGGTGTTCAGGACATCAATCCGCTGGTGCAAGCCGCGATCGGCCGGCTGCAGCCGCTTGCAATGGTGGAAGCGGCCGTCGATGGCCTGCGGAGCGCGGGCATCCGCAATCTGAGTTTCGACCTGATGTACGGGTTGCCGATGCAGACCGTCGAATCGATCCGGAAAACCTGCGCTTTGGTTGTTGCGATGTCGCCGGACCGCATTGCCTGCTTTGGTTACGCCCACCTTCCCCGACTCAAGGCCAACCAGCGGCGAATTAATACGGCAACGCTTCCGACCCAGCCTGAACGCGTCGAGCAGGCCAGTGTCTTTGCCGAAGAGCTCGAACGCAACGGCTATGTCAGGATCGGCATCGATCACTTCGCAAGGCCCACCGATGCGCTGGCGCGGGCGGCCGCCTCGAAGCACCTGCACCGCAATTTCCAGGGTTATACCGACGACGACCGCAAGGCGCTGCTGGGTCTGGGCGCCTCATCCATCTCCACTTTCGCGGAGGGCTTCGTTCAAAACACCGCGGATGTTCCCCGATACATTCGCGCAATCGGATCGGGCTCGCTCGCGACGGCACGGGGTGCCACGCTCGACGACGAGGACCGGCTGCGCGGACGGATCATCGAGAGGCTGATGTGCGACTTCGAGGTCGATCTGGCCGACATCGCGCCGCGGGCCGATTTTGCAACGGAAATTTCGATGCTGGCGGAGATGAAGAGGGAGGGGCTGGTAGTGATCGGTGATGGGAAACTGACGGTCACGGATACCGGAAGATCGGTGGTGAGGGTCGTCGCATCCACTTTCGATGCTTACCGGCGTTGCCAGGGAACCCGGTTCAGCACAGCCGTATAGCCGTCGCCGCTTGATGTGGATCAAGAGGGGCGTCGTGCAAAAGACCTAGTGGCTAGCATTCGCGCCTGCAGCCTTCGTGAGCGGCAAATCAAGAAAGAAAGTCATGCTATGACAGATGCGTCCATTGCTTCGAAGTCAATGACGATCGGTGAGGCATTGCTCGCGCCGCTTTTCGTTGTGCTCGCTTTTCTCTGCGTGGTCGGGGCGGCCCAGGCACATGATGGCGCCTTTGCCTTCCACGCATCGCTTGGCGCGGTGGCAAGCCTTGCGGCCGCTTTCACGATCCTCAATCATTACTACAACCGCCCGGCGCAACTTCCGCCGCAGGAGATCAACGGCAAGCCCAACTATAATATGGGGCCGGTCAAATTCGCGGCAGTCGCCGGCATGGTCTGGGGCATCGCGGGATTCCTGGTCGGCCTCATCATCGCCTCCCAGCTGGCCTGGCCGGCGCTCAATCTCGACCTGCCATGGACCAGCTTCGGCCGACTGCGGCCGCTGCACACCTCGGCCGTCATCTTCGCGTTCGGCGGCAACGTGCTGGTCGCAACGTCGTTCTACGTGGTGCAAAGAACCAGCCACGTTCGTCTTGCCGGCTATATCGCGCCCTGGTTTGTCGTCCTCGGCTACAATTTCTTCATCGTGGTCGCGGGCACCGGCTACCTGCTCGGCGTGACGCAATCGAAAGAATACGCCGAACCGGAATGGTACGCGGATCTGTGGCTGACCATCGTCTGGGTGGTCTATCTGCTTGTCTTCCTGATCACGATCATCAAGCGCAAGGAACCCCATATCTTCGTCGCCAACTGGTTCTACCTTGCCTTCATCATCACGATCGCAGTGCTTCACCTCGGCAACAATCCCGCGCTGCCGGTCTCGTTCGTGGGTTCCAAGTCCTATATCGCCTGGGGCGGTGTCCAGGATGCGATGTTCCAGTGGTGGTATGGCCACAACGCGGTCGGCTTTTTCCTGACTGCCGGCTTCCTCGCCATCATGTACTATTTCATACCGAAGCGCTGCGAACGGCCGATCTATTCCTACCGGCTGTCGATCATCCATTTCTGGTCACTGATCTTCCTCT
>Ga0306924_10001103_pt1 | contig 24182 bp, 26 predicted proteins | sample sta12Can44000111_FD_203756 | JGI IMG/M metagenome (GOLD analysis project Ga0306924, IMG submission 203756) | Lab enrichment of tropical soil microbial communities from Luquillo Experimental Forest, Puerto Rico - statanox.12C.anox.44.000.111 (v2)... | ecosystem: Environmental > Terrestrial >...
CGAAGTCGCCGAGCGGGCGGCAAGGCTTGCGGCGTCGCTACGCAACCGTCTGCTGCTTCAGCCCGGCGAACGCGTCGCCATCGTCGCGAAGAATTGTCCCGACTATTTGGAGCTGATGTTCGGCATTTGGCACGCGGGAGCAGTCGTGGTGCCCGCCAATGCAAAACTGCACGGCCGCGAGGTCGGCTATATCCTGCAGCATTCCGGCGCCCGCGTGTGCTTCGCATCCAGCGAGCTCCGCGATGAGGTCGCGGCCCATGCTCCGGCAACGCTTGAGTATCTGATCGCGATCGGCGGCCCCCAATACCAGGCCCTGTTTACGGCCGATCCGATCGCGGTCCACCCATGCCTTGGCGGCGACCTCGCTTGGCTGTTCTACACGTCCGGCACCACCGGCCGCCCGAAGGGCGCCATGCTCAGCCATCGGGCGCTGGCGACGGCGAGTTACGCGCTTGCCGGCGAGGTGGATCCGATCGCGCCGGGTGATGTGCTGCTGCACGCCGCGCCGATAAGTCACGGCTCGGGACTCTACATGATGGCGCATGTTGCCCGGCTCGGCATCCACGTCGTGCCGGAGTCGAGCTCCTTCGATGCCGCCGAAGTGCTGCGCCTGCTCGATGCCTGGCCGCGCACCTCGATGTTTGCCGCACCGACCATGGTCAAGCGCCTTGTGGAGTGCAACGCCGAATGCAATCCGGACCATATCAGGACGATCATCTGGGGCGGGGCGCCGATGTATGTTGCCGACGCGCGCGCCGCGATCGACCGCTTCGGCCCGCGCTTTGCGCAAATCTACGGTCAGGGCGAGAGCCCGATGACGATCACGACCCTGTCGAAGCAGGAGATCGCCGATCGCGACCATCCCCGCTGGGTTGAGCGGCTGGCCTCGGCCGGCCGCCCCTTTGCTTGCGTCGAGGTCATGGCGGCCGACACCGACGATCGTCCGTCGCCTCCCGGTGAGACCGGCGAGGTGCTCTGTCGCGGCGACGTCATCATGTCGGGCTACTGGCGCAATCCCGACGCGACGGAGCAGACGCTGCGGGGAGGATGGCTTCACACCGGCGACGTCGGCACCTTCGATCGCGGAGGCTATCTCACCCTCAAGGACCGATCCAGGGATGTAGTCATTTCCGGCGGCTCCAATATCTATCCGCGCGAGGTCGAGGAGGTTCTTCTGGAGCACCCGCGCGTGCGCGAAGTCTCGGTGATCGGCAGGCCCGACGCACAATGGGGCGAGGTGATCGTCGCCTATGTGGTAGGCGAGGCCGATCGCGATGAGCTCGATGCGCTGTGCCTCAAGAGCATCGCACGCTTCAAGCGTCCGAAGGATTATGTGTTCGTGAGCTCGTTGCCGAAGAACAATTATGGAAGGTTCTAAAAACCGAGCTGCGCCAGCTCGACGCAGCCGGTCGGCGGCGCAGCTGAAATCCATCCCGCTATCGCTAGCTGCGGACGCGGCCGCCATCCACGTTGAGCGTCTGTCCCGTCATGAAGGCCGCGTCGTCGCTGGTCAGGAATGACACTGTTCCCACCAGGTCGGCCGGCAGTTCCGGCCGTTTGATCGCCTGCATCGAGGCGGCGTGGCGGTATTCATCCTCCATGCTTGCCATGCCCGCGCTCGGCGTTCGTACGAGCGTGCCGGGCGAGCGGGTAAGGCCCGGAGAGATCGCGTTGACGGTAATCCCGAACGGACCCAGATCGCTCGCCAGCGCGCGCGTAATTCCGACAATGCCGGCCTTGCTCGCCATGTAGTGCGCAAAACCGCTCACCACCGAGCCGAGCGTGCTCGATGCCATGTTGACAATGCGTCCCCATCGCCGCTGCTTCATGCCGGGCACGAAGGCAGCGCTCATGAGAAACACGCTGTCCAGGTTGATTGCCAGCACCCGCCGCCAGTCCGCAAACGTCATCTGGTCAAACGGCTGATTGGGAAAGATGCCGGCGCAGTTGATGAGGATGTCGCAGCCGCCAAAGCGGCTCGTGACCTCGGCCGCAAGCGCTTTGACCGAATCCTCCGAGGCGACGTCGCAGGTGCAGGCGAGCGCCTGCCTGCCGGCCTGCTCGACCATCCTTGCGGTATCGCTGCCCGGCGCGATGTCGGCAATGACAATGTGGGCGCCGTCCTCGGCAAGCCGCTGTGCGAAGGCCTGTCCGATGCCGTTCGCCCCACCCGAAACAACCGCGATCTTGCCGTGATGGGATTTGGCCATGCGGCCCTTTCCGCGTCGTGGATGTGCGGCGAGCGCGGTCCCGGATTTCGCTCTGCTCAATCCGGGCTACACATCACGACGCGACGCAGTCTCAGAAGAAGCGGAAGCCGGTGGCGACGCGTTGCTCGCTCATGGGCAGCACCACGACCTTGGTCCCGACCTTGACCCGGTCGTAAAGGTCGATGACGTCGTCGTTGACCATGCGGATGCAGCCCGAGGTCGCGCGGCTGCCGATGCTCGAGGGCGCGTTGGTGCCGTGAATGCGGTAGAACGAGCCGCTGAGATACATGGCGCGCGCGCCGAGCGGATTTCCGGGGCCGCCGGCCGTGAAGCGCGGCAGATAGGGCGAGCGCTCGATCATCTCGGGCGGCGGCGTCCAGTCCGGCCACTCGGCCTTGCGCTCTACCGTCTTCACCCCGGACCAGGCGAACCCTTCGCGGCCGACCCCGATGCCGTAGCGGATTGCCTTGCCGCCGGGCAGGATGAAGTAGAGGTAGGTGTTCTGGGTATCGATGATGATGGTGCCGGGCGTCTCGTTGGTGCGGTAGTCCACGGTGGTGCGGCGCAGATCGGCGCGTGCCGTATTTCCATCATCGGTCGGCACATAGCCGAACAGCGGAAATACGGGCCAGCCGAACGAGTTCGCGGCGGAGGCCGGTGCGGCGGGCGCGCTGGCGGCGATGAACGCAGCGGCCGCGGCAACCGCGGCCAAATGCCGGTAGGACTTGGACATGGTGATCCCCCTTTGCCCCTTTGGTCGGTCGAGGGGGCGCCGGGGTTCAAATCGGCTGTGGAAAATTGGCCGGGAGCTGATTACCGCGTTTGCATAAGTCTCTGTTTTTGCTGGTACTATGCCGTTTACCATAGGCGCTATGCGCCACAGCATGTCGCAAGGTGGCGCGCTACGCGAGTTCGGCGGGCACGGGAAGCGCGGCGAGCGCCAAGCGCAGCCGCGTCCATGCCGGCTCACCCGCGGGCAGCCCGAACCGAACCCAGTGGGGTTGCTCGGCGAAGCGACGCACCAGGATGCCGCGTTCTCCGAGGTGGTGAAACAGGGCGTGCGCCGCGGGCGTTTGCACCAGCCGAAAAAGGGACGTGCCCCCGACAACGTCAAGTCCGGCTTCGGCCAGGATGTCGTCGAGCCGCCGCGCTTCCCGCTGCAGCGTGTCGCGGGCCGAGCGCGCCCATGCGGCGTCAACCAGCGCGGCTTCCCCGATTGCCATCGCCGGTCCCGCGACCGCCCAGGGTCCGAGCCAGGCTGCAAGGCGGCAGGCCGCCTCGGGAGTTGCCAGCGCAAATCCCAGCCGCAGCCCGGCGAGCCCGTAGAATTTTCCAAACGAGCGCAGCACGACCAAGTTGGGGCGTGCGACCTCGCCGGCAAGGCTCGGCGCAGGCGAAGCCACATCCATGAAGGCCTCGTCGACCACGAGCAGCCCCCCGCGGGATTGAAGCTTCTGCAAAAGCGCGATGAGCCCGTCCCTTACAAGCAGGCGGCCATCCGGATTGTTCGGGTTCACGACGACAGCGAGATCGGCGTCCTCCAGGTCGCCGGGGTTTCCGACTTCCGCCACGCTGTGCCCGACGAACGCTGCTACCCGCGCATGCTCCGCATATGTGGGTCCCAATATCTTTACGCGCCCGGAAGGCACCAAGGCCGCCACGGCCGGCAGCAGGATCTGCGTGCCCGGCGCGGCAACCACGTGAGCGCAGGAGGGTGCTCCGTAGGCTCTCGCTGCAGCGGCGGTGAGCCGCGCGAGCGCCTGGCGCTGGGGCAGCCGGGCAAACAGGTCCGGAGGGAGTTGCGGTATCGGGTAAGGATGCGGATTGATCCCTGTCGACAAGTCGACGAATGGTTCTGCGACGTCCGGAAATTGCTGCCGCGCCGAAGTCAAATCGCCGCCATGCGGGAGCAAAGCTCGATCTGCCTTCCGATCCGCCATTCTATCGGCCTTGGGGATCATGACTATCGCGCTCGCCTTCCTTGCCCTCATTATTGAGGCCACCCTCGGTTATCCCGATTGGCTGGTGCGTACAATCGGGCATCCCGTAAGCTGGATAGGCCGGTTGATCGGGATGCTCGATCATGCGCTCAACAGCGAGACGCCGCGCTTCGCCTCGCGCCGGCTGGCGGGGGTTTTGGCCATTCTGGTGATTGTCGCCGTCGCCGCCCTCCTCGGCCATCTGCTTGAACGCAGCGTTCTGCGGCTGCCCTTCGGCATCGGCCTGGGGGCCATTGCGGCGAGCACGCTCATTGCCCAGCGCAGCCTTTATGATCATGTGCGCCGCGTCGCAGCAGCGCTCGAGAAGGACGGCATCTGCGCCGCGCGCGCGGCCGTGTCGCACATCGTGGGACGCGATCCGCAGGCGCTCGACGAGGCAGGCGTTGCGCGTGCCGCAATCGAGAGCCTGGCCGAGAATTTTGCCGATGGCGTCGTGGCTCCGGTGTTCTGGCTGGCGGCGGCGGGACTCGCCGGCGGCGCCGCCTACAAGGCGATCAACACGGCCGACAGCATGATCGGCCATCGCACGCCGCGGCATCAGGCTTTCGGCTTCGCAGCGGCCCGCCTCGACGATTTCGTCAACCTGCCGGCATCGCGGCTTTCCGGCCTGCTTATTGTTGCAGGCGCCGCCGTGACGGTGGGAGCTTCGCCCGCGGCGGCATGGCGCACGCTGCGCCGCGATGCGGCGCGCCATCGCTCGCCCAATGCCGGATACCCCGAGGCTGCCATGGCAGGCGCGCTCGGCCTCGCTCTGGCGGGTTCGCGCGTCTACGGCGGGGTTGAGATCGCCGACGCCACGATGGGCGATGGCCGGCGGCTTGCGACCGCCGCGGATATCCGCGCGGCACTTGCGCTCTACGTCCGCGCCGATGCCATCCTGATCGGCATTGTTGGAGCGCTCGCGTTCTGCGTCACCTTGCTAGCGCCATGAACCGGTCGAGATCGACGTGGCTCGCAATATGCGCCGCCAGCCGATCGAGCGTCTCCTCGACCAGCCCATCATAGGAAACTGCACAGGGCCCGGCGGCCAGCCGGGTGAGCCAGGCAGCGCGCTGCCGGTCGTCGGCGAACAGCCCATGGATGTAGGTGCCCATGACGAACCCGTCCGCCGAGACCGCGCCTTCCGGAGAGCCGTCGGCGCGGTGCGCAAACGGACGCAGGCAGTCCGCTCCCGTCGTCGCCCCCATATGCATCTCGTAGCCCGCGAACGCTGCGCGGTCGCTCGTCTCGCCGCGCACCGGCTCGAGTGTTTTCTCTGCCGTGAGGACGGTCTCGACGTCGAGCAGGCCGAGGCCCGCCGCCTTGCCGGGGGTGCCCTCGATTCCGGCGCCATCGTCGATTGCGCGGCCCAGCATCTGGTAGCCGCCGCACAGCCCGAGCACGCGGCCGCCGCGGCGCCGGTGTGCGGCGATGTCCACGTCGAACCCGGCGCCGCGCAGCGCGGCAAGGTCCGCAATGGTTGCCTTCGATCCCGGCAGGATGACGAGATCGATATCGCCCGGCAGCGCGGCGCCCGGCCGCAAGCGCACGAGATCGACGCTCGGCTCGGCATCGAGCGGATCGAGGTCGTCGAAATTGGCGATGTGGGGGAGGATGGGAACCGCGATGCGCGTGTCCGCGCGCGGCTTTGCCGGCCGCGCCTGCTCAAGCGCAAGCGCATCCTCCGGCGGCAGCAAGCGCGCATCGGCAAAAAACGGGATGAGGCCGAGCGCCTCCCATCCCGTCGCCCGCGCGATGGCTGTCATCCCGGGCGCGAACAGCGCAGGATCGCCGCGGAACTTGTTGATGAGAAAGCCGCGCACGCGCGCCGCATCGTCGGCGGCGATCACCATTTTTGTGCCGACCAGGCTTGCGATCACGCCGCCGCGCTCGATGTCGCCGATGAGTACGACCGGCACATCGGCGGCGCAGGCAAATCCCATATTGGCGATGTCGTTGGCGCGCAGGTTCACTTCGGAGGCGCTGCCCGCGCCCTCGACCAGCACAATGTCGGCCTCATTGCGAAGAGACCTGAAACTTTCGAGAACGCATGGCAGCAGCTCTCTCTTCATCGTCTGATAGGCGGCGGCTTTTGCGGTGCTGCGCACGCGTCCCTGCACCACCACCTGTGCGCCGACCTCGCTTTGCGGCTTGAGCAGCACCGGGTTCATGTGCACGGTCGCCGCCGTGCGCGCCGCGCGCGCCTGCAGCGCCTGCGCCCGGCCGATCTCGCCGCCGTCGGCGGTCACCGCCGCATTGTTCGACATGTTCTGCGGCTTGAACGGCCGCACCTTGAGGCCGCGATTTGCGAATGCGCGGGCAAGCCCCGCCACGATCAGCGACTTGCCAACGTCGGACGCGCAGCCCTGGAACATGAGCGCGCGCGCCGCCACCGTCAGAACTCGATGCCGGGCTGCGCCTTCACGCCGGCGGCGAAATGATGCTTCACCAGGGTCATCTCGGTCACGAGATCGGCCGCCGCGGTGAGCTCGGGCTTGGCATTGCGTCCGGTGACGACCACGTGCAGGCCGTCGCGGCGCTCGCGCAACGCCGCAACCACTGCGGCGAGATCGAGATATTCGTAGCGCAGCGCGATGTTGAGCTCGTCGAGGATCACCAGCGCGAAAGCGGGATCGGCCATGAGCTCGCGCGCCTTTGCCCAGGCCCGCTCGGCCGCCGCCACGTCGCGCTTGAGGTCCTGGGTTTCCCAGGTGAAGCCCTCGCCCATAGTGTGCCACGTGACCTGGTCGCCGAAGCGCGAGAGCGCATCACGCTCTGCGCTGTGCCAGGCGCCCTTGATGAACTGAACCACGCCGACCTTCCCGCCGCGTCCCAGGATGCGCAGCGCAAGCCCGAACGCGGCGGTCGATTTCCCCTTGCCGGGGCCGGTGTGCACGATGAGCAGACCTTTCGATATCTTCTTTTCCGCAACCTCGGCATCCTGCACCGCCTTGCGCTTTGCCATCTTGGCGCGGTGGCGCGCGGCCTCGGCATCATCGACCGGTCTCGTCATGGGCTGCTGCCTCCGGCCATCTTTCCCTTCACTACCAGCGGCGTGCCGGCGACCAGCAGCACCACGCAATCCGCGCGCGCGGCGAGACGCTGGTTGAGCTCGCCTTGCAGGTCGGCAAAGCGTCGCGCAAGCGCGTTGTCCGGCACGATGCCGCAGCCGACCTCATTGGAGACCAGCACCACCGGTCCGGCGCGACAGGCAAGCGCCGTCTCGAGCGCGCCGATCTCGTCCTCGATCTTCGCATCGGCCAGCATGCGGTTGCTCAGCCAAAGCGTGAGACAGTCCACCAGCAGCGGCGCGCTCGCAGGCGCCGTGGCGAGCGCCGATGCAAGATCATGCGGCGCTTCCAGCGTCTGCCAAGCGCTTGCGCGCCGTGCCCGATGCCTGGCGATGCGCTCGCGCATCTCGGCATCGCAGCCCTGCGCGGTTGCGATATAGAGCCAGGGCGGCGGCTGCGGCGCAATCAGGCCCTCGGCATACCGGCTCTTGCCGGAGCGGGCGCCGCCGAGGACGAGCGTGATGCTCGCGGCCTTGCCGGCTTCCCGCGGGCTCATTCCGGGGCTCTTGCTGCGAGCAGCAGTTGGGGTTCCTTGTCGAGCGGGGAAAGAGCAGCCTCAAGGTCGAACTCGATACCGGCTGCCTGCAGGGCCTGCAGCAGCAGGGATTCCTGCGCAGCCGGATGGGCCGGATCGATCACCACCACGGCGAGACCATGGGGGGGCCGCTGCGCGAGACCCATGATCACCCGATGGCTCACCGACCAGCCTGGTACGCCATGCAAGGCGCCGTCGAAGTCGGCGGCGTATTGCGGACAGTCCCAGCAACCGCCTTCTTGCACGATGGCGAGAGCATATTGCGTACCGGGGGGAAGGCGCACCCGATCCGCAATCGTGCGCTGCTGCTGCGCGCTCACGCGCCGCGGCTTCAGCCGCGCCTGCAGGGCGGCCACTTCATCGGTGAGGACGTCGAGCGCGGCTTTTGCCTGATCCGCCGACGCGCCGCCGAGCTTCTCCCGATATTCGGCGACCTGTTGCCGCAGCGAGGCAGTCTCGTGCCGGAATGCCCAGATCACGGCGCACGAGATCAGCGCGGCAATAACCAGAACCGCGGCGGCGAAGGTGACCGGAGCGCCCGTGACGGCGCGCGACTCCCATACGAAATATCTGAGAATCCGGTCCAGCATCGATGGCCCTGCCTGCCTGGTTCTGCAAGGAATTGAATGATTGTTAACCGGCTCGCAAGGAGTCTGCCTTATGAAAAGGGCGAGACCGGGACTCCGCAAGGGCCGGTCATGCTGCCGCACTCCCCTACATCCAATTGGCTTGAGAGGTCTTTCCATGGTTTTGCGTGCCCCCAACATCGCTCTATTCGTCATCGCGGGATGCCTGGCAATGGTCGGAGTCTTGTCCGCGCTGCCGATCGAGCTTCCGATACCGGGGCTCAACCAGGCCAACTCCGCGTGGTACATCTTCCTGGGCTGGTTCCTGCTCGCCGCCGGCAGCGTCCTGCCCGATCGCATCCAGGTCACCCCTCAATAATCTCCGTCGGGCCGCTCTTCTAGTCTGCCCTCCAATGTCATGCCCCCTTGCATGCGGGGCATCCAGTAATCCTGGCTGCGGGCGTGGAATCTCCGCTGATTGAGCGATTGCGCACATGCGGACCCGCGGTGATTACTAAATTCCGGGCTCTCGGCCCTTCGGGGCCTCGACCCGGAATGACGCGGCATATGATTCAAATTTCGAAATCGAAGTAGTGGATCGCCCGCCTGAGGCGGGCGATGACTGCCGAGCAGGGGGCTTTTCCCACCTCCTTCGTGCCCGCTCGCGCCGTGCGCTATGCTGGGGCATGGCCGGCGAGCGGGACTGCGCCGTCATCGTCATCGGAGCGGGGCCGTGCGGACTGATGCTCGCCATCGAGCTCGGCCGCCGCGGCATTCCCGTCGTCGTGCTCGAGGAGAAGACTTCGCCCGCGCGCTTCCCTGCGGCTAATGCCACGCAGGCCCGCACCATGGAGCACTACCGCCGACTGGGCTTCGCCGAGGAGATACGCGCCCTCGGCCTGCCGGGCGATTATCCGACCGACATTGCCTATTTCGACCGCTATGTCGGGCATGAGCTTGCCCGCTTTCGCCTGCCATCGGCGCAGGCGGCGCGCGCCATGATCAGAACGCTCACCGGCTCCTGGAGCGCGGCGGAGCTGCCGCACCGCTGCTCGCAGATGTATATCGAGGGCGTGCTGCGCGCGCAGGCGCAGGCATGCGCCACGGTGTCCATGCGGGCGGGCTGGCGCGCCGTTGCGGTGCGCGCGAGCACGGATGCGGTCGAGGTCGAAGCCGAGCGCGCCGACGGCGGGGCGCATGCGCTATTGCGGGCGGCCTACGCGGTGGGCGCCGATGGCGCCGGCAGCGCCACCCGCAAGTCGCTCGGCTATGATTTGATCGGCGAGCGCGGCGCGGTGCGCGATTTCCTCGGCGGGCGCATGCTCGCCTTTCACTTTCGCAGCTCCGAGCTCTACGGCGTGATCCCGCACGCGCGGGCATGGATGTACTGGGCGGTCAACTGCGAGCGACGCGGGATCATGGCTTCGATCAACGGCCGCGACGAGTTCGTCTTTCACACCCAGCTGCGCGAGGGCGAAGACGCCAGGCGGATATCCGACGCGCAAGCCAAATCCATCTTTCATGTTGCGCTCGGGGCAAACCTCAACGTCGATATCATCGCGCGCTCGGCATGGAGCGCCGGCTATGCGCTGGTGGCGGAAAAATTCCGGTGCGGCCGCATCCTGCTGGCAGGTGATGCGGCGCACCTGTTCACGCCGACCGGCGGGCTCGGATACAACACCGCGGTCGAGGACGCGGTCAATCTGGGCTGGAAGCTTGCCGCCGTGCTCAAGGTCTGGGGCGGCGGGTGCCTGATCGAGAGCTATGAGGTGGAGCGCCGCGCAATCGCCGAGCGCAACACCGCCTACGCGCGCGGCTTTGCGGATTCGGTCGGCGGCTTCGTTCCGCCGCCGGAGCTGGAGGATGAAGGCGCGGCCGGCGCCGCAGCGCGCAAGGCGGCAGGCGATCACCTCCATGCCCATGCGCGCTTTGAGTTCGACATCCCGGGCATCACGTTCGGCGGCCGCTGCGACGGCTCGCCGATCATCCTGTCCGACGGTACCCCGCCGCCGGCGGACAGCATCAACAATTACGTGCCGAGCGCCTGTCCCGGCGGCCGCGCGCCGCATCTGTGGCTGCCCGACGGCCGCTCGCTCTATGATGCCCTCGGCTTCGAATTCACGGTGGTGCGGTCCGGACCGAAACCGCCCGATGCGGCCTCTTTCAAGACCGTTGCCGCGGCGCTTGGCATTCCGCTGGCGGTCGTCGATGTGGCAAGCGAAGAAGCGCGCGATCTCTATGGCGCCGATCTCGCCCTGATCCGGCCCGATCAGATCGTCGCCTGGCGCGGCAATACCGCCTCAGGCGCGGCCGACGTGCTGCGTCGCGCCGTCGGGCATGGGTGACAGACGCACGAGGGATTATCGTCTTAAATGGGCGCGCTGCATTCTTGAAATTGATTGCCGGCAGCTTGACCGTATTTGCTGGCAAAGCTGCTGCCACAGCCTGGAAGATTTAGGCGATTGCGCATCCGTGAACCCCGCTCACACTCCGCACGACTAACTAACAGGCGAGCTCTGTTCGCTCATCGAAGCGGTATTGTTACACGGGGGAACGTGAATGAGCGTTCAGCTTGCGCGAAATTGGCGCAAACACTCGCGCTGCCGCGTTGTAACTGGCACGATCATCGGCAATACTGAGATATTGGATCGGAAGGGCTCGTCGAAGGGAGTGTTGGCAGCATGAGCTACCGACCATTTGTTCTTGCTGCCGCGACAGCAGCATTGTCATCAATGCACGTTGCGAGCACTGCAGCGCAGCCCGCTTATTTGGCGTCCGGCGCGATCTACGTTGGTGGCAGTCCCCCTCCGGTGTACGGGCCGGGCTACGGCTATGGCTACGGTGGAGGCGCGTTAGACGTCCACGGGTATGATGATGGATACGGCATATCCGCGCATGAAGGCTACGGCGATGAATGCGAACCTGGCCCGTATGGAGCGCCCGGCTACGGATACGGACCAGCGCCTCGCTATCGATTTGGATACGGCCCTGGTCCCCGTTACGGCTACGGATACGGTCCGCCGCCGCGTTTCGACTATGGATACGGCCCTGGTCCCCGTTACGGCAATGGATACGGTCCGCCGCCGCGTTTCGATTATGGATACGGCCCTGGTCCCCGTTACGGCTACGGATACGGTCCGCCGCCGCGTTTCGACTATGGATACGGACCGGCACCCCGTTCCGGCAATGGATACGGGCCAGCGCCCCGTGTCGACTATGGCTACGGGCCGGCACTCCGTCACGGCAATGGATATGGTCCAGCGCCTCGTCTCGACAATGGATACGGGCTTGGACCCGCTGGCCGTTACGGATCCGGATCCAATCAGCCGCGACGCCCCGCCCGAACCGCGGCGCCCGCGCCAAAGAGCGATGCGGCCGAGCCGCCCGGAGGATCGCGCGCGCCCGCGCCCTTTGCCGGTCAACGATGATCGAGGGCCTACGCGCCGGCGCTATTCATGCCGGCCTTTGGCACGTCGCGTGCCCACACGACAAGCAGCTGCCAGACGATCGAAAGCACGATCGGCCCGACAAACAGACCGATGAGGCCATGCGCCAGCGTGCCGCCGAGCACGCCGATCAATATCACTGGCATCGGCGTGCTCAGGCCCTTGGCCACGAGCGGCCGCAATAGATTGTCGAGCAGATTTACAGGCACCATGTAGAGCGTAAACAAAACTGCGATTCTCGTATCCATCGTGAACCAGCTCCAGACAATCAGCGGAATCAAGATGATCGATGGGCCGATTTGAAGTATTCCGAATAACAGAACTAAAAAGCTGAACAGGCCAGCGGCCGGAACTCCGGCGAGCAGAAGCCCGACGCCGGCCAGCAACGCCTGCAGGATTCCGATGCCGATGATACCCCGTGAAACATTGCGGATGGTTGCTCCGGTCAGATCGACGAACTCTTCACCGCGGGTTCCTGCGATGTGGACAACAATGTTCTTGATGGATTGGACCAGTGCCGGGCCGGGAATGAGAAGGAAGCCCGAGATGGCGGCCGCAAGTATGAATTTCAGCAGATTGATGCCTACGCTGCCTGCGGTACTGAGCAGCCTGCTGCCCAATGGCTTGAGCTGCGGGGCGGCCTGAATAAGCAGCTCGGTGAGATTGGTGGAAGCAAGTTGCCAGATCGCATAGGCCTTATCGCCAATCACGGGCCAGGCTTTTATGATCTCCGGCGGAGGAGGAATGGCGATACTCCCGTCGGCAAACCGGGCAATGAGCATTTGAACGCTTGCAGCCAGGCTCAAACCGAGCCACGCCGCCGGACCCAGTATCACAAATAGGCTGAAAACCGTGATGGCAACGGCCGCCAATGTGCGATGCCCATGAAGCTTGGCGCAGAGCCAATGGAAAATGGGGTGGAGCGCTACCGCAATGATGATGCTCCAGGCAATGATGGTCAAAAATGGTCCGATCAGGAGCAGTGACCAGTATCCCAACAGCCCCAGGCAGACAATTCGAATGCTCAGAACTACGAGCGCGTCGTTGGATGCACTCGAAGTCATAGGTCGATCGTGGTCGCTCACTGCCTGAGATCCTCTTAGTCCACAGAGGATAGCTCATCGATCCTGCCTCGCGCCAAACGATATTCGACTGCCAAACGGCCGGCGCTGCCCCCGAATGAGCTCGGTTAACCCTGAGCGCTTCGATCTGAACGCCGCGCTGCACGAGGCTCAAGACGGCGCCCACCGGCGATCGATCCGCTCCCCGGAGGCACGAGCATACCGGTCAGAATCGGCTCGACCTCGTTCGCGGCTGAGAATCGAGAGGCGCCGTGTCGCGCTCAGCGAGGGGGGCTTGCGATAGGGTGGGGGTGCCTTTGAGCAAATGCCAGACAATGGAAACGAAAACCAGGACGGCGAGAGCGAGAAGGCCAAGCTTGGTCCCGGTGGGGCCCGCGACCGTAATCGCAATGCCCGCCAATACACCGGGGAAGACGTGAAGCGGAGACCACAGCAGGGCGGAGAGGACATTCGCCACATAGAAGTGCCGGGATGACATTCTGAAGATGCCCGCGACCAGTGGAACAAAGGCGCGGACAACCGCTGTAAAGCGCGCCAGAAATACGGCCGTGACACCATTCGTGCGAATGAATTGTGCGCTGCGCGCCAGCTGTCTCCGAAATCGGTTCAATGGCCAGCCGCGCAGCATCTCGCGCCGGTATCGATATCCGAGCCAGAATGCCAGGCCATCGCCGGCAATTGCTCCAATCACGGCGGCGACAAGCAGGAGCCAGGCATCGATATCGGCGGTCGTGGCCAGAGCGCTGATCGCAAGTATCAGCGTGGAACCCGGAACTACGGTTCCGATTACAGGCATCGCTTCCGACAGCGCCAGAAGGAGAACCGCAGCGAAGGCATAGTGCGGATGCGATCCGATAAAATCGATCAGCTCGTGAAAATGGAACATGGTCGATCCTTGAGTCCCGTCCCTTAATTTTCACGAGGTTCCGCTTCGACAATGCCGCAGTTATTGCTCCCGTTCCGAACAAGCCTGCTATTGCATGCCGCAGGCCCGACTCGTCTTCTGCTTTGGTGAGATGAATTTGGAACCTTTCGAGCTCCAGGGTGTTCCATCAGCAGGATTTCGCGCTGAATTTCCGCATGGTGGCTGTCTCGCGACACGATCAGAGCACGGTGGGACAAGCCACCGTGCTCTATCTTTGAAACACGGCGCCGGATACGCTTTAAAAATGACCATCGAGAGCAGCGAGGCGCATTGCGGAATGTCGCGATCGATCTGAGCCGTCAGCGTGCGGAACAAGAACACTGGTGACATATCCACACCGGGAACACTCATAGGCGATCAGCCCCGGCTCGTCCCATATGGGCGCGATCGTAACGATCTCAGCCATCGGCGTGGCACATCGGGGACATTGGGCGCGATCGTCGCGCGTCTGCAGTGGCTCTCGTGGCATGCGCGGGCCCTGGAACGAGGCTCTCATTCTGACAACGACCAGCGTCCGCGTTGGTTCGACGGCCGCGTTCGCCACTGCGTGGCGCCCCTGGAATGACAGCTTTCATGGAATCGAGGAGCGGCGCGGTGACCTGGGCACTTTGGCGAAAAATCTTATCTCTCGTTTCTTCGAAAGCGGCCGTTCCATCGGACCTGCCCCGGCTGCGAGCGGAAACGCAATCGGAGCTTGCCGCATCGCTTGCACTATTGCCCGACCGCGAGAAAGGCTGGATTACCCTGGCAGAGGCCCGCAGGCTGTTTTCGCACATGGACGAGCAATACGCCTTCGGTGAAATGGACGAGCAGGGAAAATCCGGCCTCGGCGAATTTGCTGCACAACCTGACCACCGCTCGTCATTTCAGATCATGCCGATCGAAGGGCGCATCTACTTCACGCGCGAGAGAACCTGACTGCGGTGAGAACCGCGCCCTCACGGCCAATCCCCTGCCATAAGCGGTATCAGCGTCAGCCGAAGTGTCTGATGCTTTCGACCACCGAATCCGCGACGTGCTCCTTGGAGATGATGCCGACGATCTGCGAAGCATGCCAGCGGCGGTCGCCGGAAGCGACAATGGCCATGCTGGCGCCCCGGCGCGCCATGCGCTGCATGACGTCGAACATGATGTCGTTCGTTCGCGCCAGCGTGAAGTTGCGCTGTGCGATGTCGCCAAAACGCACGCCCGTGTAGGCTGCTTCGACGCCGCGACGCAGGCTCGTATTGATGCGCACTGCTCCGACAACGTGGCTGCCGCGTGTGACTACCACGTGCTTGAAACCGCCTGCGGTTGCATGTCGGCGCAGAAACGGATCAAGCTCGGCGTCCGCCGGCATGATCGTCACGTCGCGCTCCATGACCTCGCCGGCACGACGGACGAGAAACATGTTGGCATGCATGGCTTTCGGCACGAGATGGCCGCGACCGACAAGCTTGATCGTATAGATGTTCTCCGGCGAGAGCAGGCGGCGCATTCCGATCGCGAGCGCCACCGCAATGATGCTCGGCATCACCAGATCGTAATCGCGGGTCATCTCGAAGATCATGGTGACCGCGGTCATTGCGGCCCCGGTGCCGCCGCCGACCATGGCAGCCATGCCGATCATGGCGCCTGTCGTCGCGGTGACGCCTTCGAGCGGTTGCAATGATGTGACCACGGCGCCAAAGGCGCCCCCGATCGCTGCGCCCATGAACAGCGAGGGTGAAAAAATCCCGCCCGAGGCTCCGCAGCCCAGGCTGATCGAGGTCGCGCACAGCTTGGCGACGAACAGGATCGCCAGCAGCGCCGGCAGCGCGAGCTCGCCGTGGAGAAGCGCCTGAATGGTCGCGTAGCCGACGCCTTCAACGTAGTAGTGACCGGCCGTGCGCAGCAGCGCGTAGATCAGAACGCCGAGCGCCAGCATGCCGATGGCACTGCGAAGATACGGATTTCCGATGCGCTCAAAAACGTCTTCCGCGAAGCTCAGGCCGCGAATGAAGGCGGTGGCGGCAAGCCCGACCAGCGCCCCGAGCAGTGCAAAGGCCAGCAGCGCCGGCAGCGTGGCCGGATGCTGCGACGCCAACAATTCGGTCGGAATGGCGAACGCGGGGTGAATGCCGAAAAAGATTCGTCCGACAAAGGTCGCCGTCCCGGTCGCAAGGGCGACGGGCAGAAATGTGCGCGCGCTGAGCTCCGGCATCAGCAGCTCGACCGCGAACATGACGCCGCCGATCGGCGTATTGAAGGTGGCAGCGATGCCGGCGCCGGCGCCGGCCGCCACCAGCGTGATTCGCTGCCAGGGCGCCATGCGGATCAGCTGGCCGAATGTCGAGCCCAGCGCGGCGCCGATCTGGATGATGGGACCTTCGCGGCCTACCGCGGCGCCGGTGCCGATCGAAAGTGCCGACGCGAGCGACTTGATCAGCGCCACGACCGGTCGAATCACGCCTTCCTTGTAATAGATCGCGCCCCACGGGCTCGGCGGCGTGAAAACGCTGGCGTCGTAGCCGACCGCGGGCAATCCGAGAAACGCGATGTTGTGGACCAGGCCAATCAGGGCGCGGAACACCACCGCGCCAAATCCGGTGATCAGACCGACAACAATGGCAACGAGCGATAGACGAACGAGACCGATCCGGTGCGGCAACCTGATTTTCATTAAAGCAACCCGGACAGTCACTTAGTCGCGCGATTCGGCGAGGAAACAATTGCGCAGGAGCTCACCGGTCATTCGATCGACGCTTGCTCCATCGTGTGTGCGCCGGGCCACCGACCGGCCCACCGATCGGCGTATGCAACCTCGACCACGGGCCGGCGTGCTACGGGCCCAAACTTTCCTTCCGGGTAGCCGATCGGCATCAGGGCGTACGTATCCACCTCGGGGGGAATGCCCAAAACCGCCTTGACCTCAGTCTCGTACCGAATGTGATTGGTCGTTATCAGAGTTGCCAGACCGAATGCGCGACAGGCAAGGATGATGTTCTGCACGGCCGGATAGATGCTGGCGCCGCGAATGCGTTCGGCATATGCGAGCTCCTGGTCGTATCTCGCCTGAACTTCCGGAGGCAGGCAATCCGACGGCGGCAGCTGCGGCCGTTGCATGCACGGGACCAGCAGTACCGGCGCCTCCCCCATGTGATCCCATAAGTGCGCGCCCGACGACATGAAGCGCCGGTATTGATCATCGCTCATGTGAGCGAGCCGGCCCCGTTGAACGTATACTGCGCTCGCGATGGCGGACGCCTTGCGATAGATGGCGCCGAGCCTGGCTCGCTGCCGGCCGTCGCGCACCACGACAAAGGACCAGCTCTGGGCATTTCCCGCCGACGGCGCCCGAATGGCCGCGTCCAGGACCTTGGTCAAGAGCGCTTCCGGCACCGGATCGGGCTTGAGCCGCCGAAGCGCCCGCGCCGAGTACATGGCCTCGAACAGCGAGATTTCGGTCACTTGAACCCCCCGTTCCCTGGCGGTTGCGTTGCCGCTCAATGCCGGGCAGCCATGCTGCCTCAAGCCAGCTCGTGACCTAAAAATGCACAAAAGCAGGGCAAACTAAGATATTACAACCGGTCGGGACAATCCCTTCGGTAAGGAGCTTCGCACTCGCGCGTTAGTGCCGCGTTCCACCGGTCATGTTATTCATCCGTATCTCAATCTTGATGCGCGCCTGCGGTATGGAAAACTCACTAGCGAGCGCCGCGACCAGCATGGATGCCGTTTCAACGGAATCCGTTATCTCTTCTCCCCAGGCAGCATGCTCGGGTTGCGTCTGATCGTACAGCCTGACTTGCACAGTGTAGCCATCATCCTCTTCGCTGATGGAGGCAAACAGGTCCGTGAACTGAAACCCTTCAAAGTCTGAAACCACGCGAAACCGGGGGGTAGTCATGATGATACCTGTGTCGCCGTCGTCACGCACGGCAACCCAATTGGCCAGCGCCTCAGGCCGCTGCCTTTTTCTGCAGGCGCCAGAGCTGAAATCCCTCAGCATTGATTGCTTCTTCGATCGCATCACGCGAGAGATTATGAGGAGGCGCTTTGCCGGGGCCGATCACGCCGGTAGCAGTCCAGGGGCCGTGGCTTTTCGGGAGCTTGCCTCCGCTTAAATCGCTTGCGAATGCACGCAACTCTTTCCGCGACTCTGATTTGAATATGTAGATGCGCATGGGTTGATCCTTCATCTGTAGTCGACAAGTGGATGTAGCTAATGCTTTGTACCGGAGCGGCGGACGCTCTTTATGGCAACTGCGGGAAGCCCGGACTTCGCTGCAATAACTCGATCCTGCTCGACGATGAAATCGATAGCGGGAGCATCGCCCTCTCCGCCGCCCAGCACCGAGCTTGGAACTCTGCGATTGGACCGCTGTGAGCCGTCCTCATAAAAGACGTCGAACAGCACGAATTCGGCACCGGCGCGCGTTCCCGGTTTCCGGGCCATCTTGAATACTCCTTCTTCTGCTCCTTCTTCGAGAGCGCTGCCGAACAAAGAGCAGGTCACCAAAAAAGACGCCTCCGCCCCGGTCTCAGTGCATAGGTGGTCCGCGGATCAGTGCCGAGAATATTTCGAGCGTTTGTCTATTTATGGATTGTCCGGCATGATATCAACTCGCCGCAAGGAGGGTCCGATGGTATTTAAGCCAAACTACGGTAGAGATCGGGCTGAGCGACAGAGGGCGGCCCGCGCGCGCAACGAGGAAAAACAGCGGAAAAAAGACGAAAAACATGCGCAGCGTAAAGCTGAACGTGCCGCAGACGAAGCTCGTGCGGATGATAAGAAGGTTTAGCAACGACTTCTGAACCGTGGGGAGTCTCTGCCAGGGTCGATAAGACGCTTATCCCGGTTTTCTTTGCCCCCCTTCGCCGGAGCCAAAACGCCCCCGGCCGCCCAACCGGGTGCGCGTGTCGTCGGGACGCTTTGGAGCTGGAATGAGTCCCTCGCGCTGCGCCTGCTTGCGGGCTGCCTTGCGTGCGCGACGGATGGCTTCTGCTTTCTCCCGGGTCTTGCGCTCTGACGGCTTTTCATACGCCTTGCGGCGCTTCATCTCCCGAAAGATGCCCTCGCGTTGCATCTTCTTCTTGAGAATCCTGAGAGCCTGATCCACATTGTTTTCGCGAACGAATACCTGCAATTGCTTTCCGATCTTGTTGTTGCTGTGACGCCCTGCGCTTGTCGGTGAACTCCCGGCACGCCTGACGAGTCCCATTCACGCAAGCCCGGCGCATTCGGCATCGCAGATATGAACGAATCCATTTCGGTCTACAAGAGCATTTACTGCATATTGCGCACGCCGACCGGGCAAGCAAAGTGAGTCGGAGCAAAGCGAAGCGAAGCAAAGCGGCCCATGCAGACCCGTTTGATCAGGCGGAGAGGCGGGCGCCTTGAATTCAACACATCTGTGCCCCATATGACCAACGCGACCTCATGGGTTGCAGCGGGCCGCGTGTAAGGATTCCATAAAGATTGGATCCGGCTTGTTCCTCCACCATCGACGACAGCCCCGATCACGCGGGGGGTGTCCTGTATCCACCTTGCGACATGGGAAGCAGCGGGCGCGTCGCGCCCACCAGAAGGCTGGTACCCTCTCGCACAATTAAAAGATTATTCATTGACCTCATTTCAGGATTTGGGCCTTGCCGAGCCTATTGCGCGTGCAGTAGCGGAAGAGAAATACATCACGCCGACCCCGATTCAGGCGCAGACTATTCCAGTCGCCTTGTCACGTCGTGACGTGATCGGGATTGCCCAGACCGGCACGGGCAAAACGGCAGCTTTCGCGCTGCCGATCTTGCACCAGATATCCGCCAATAGGAGGCGGATGGAGTCCAGGTGCTGCCGAGTGCTGGTGCTTGCTCCAACGCGCGAGCTGTCTGGACAAATTCTCGATAGTTTCCGCGCCTATGGCCGCCATCTTCGCATCAGCGCCGCCCTGGCGATCGGCGGCGTACCTATGGGTGGGCAGGTCCGGACCCTGCTCAACGGCGTCGACGTCCTCGCCGCAACGCCGGGACGGCTGCTCGACCTTGTGAAGAGCAATGCTGTCCGTCTCGGCGAAGTGGAGTTTCTCGTGCTCGACGAAGCCGATCGAATGCTCGACATGGGCTTCATCGACGATATCCGTAAAATCGTCGCCAAGCTGCCCGCCCGACGGCAGACGCTGCTCTTTTCCGCGACCATGCCGCACGCAATCGTCGAGCTCGCCCGTGCGATGCTGCGCGATCCGGTGAAGCTGGCCGCGACAGCAACGGGCCCGACGGTCGCCCGCATCGAGCAGCGCATCGTCCGGGTTGAGCGTGCGGCCAAGACTGCGATGCTCGCGGACATCCTGAAACGCGAGACGATTGATCGGGCCCTCGTGTTCACACGCACCAAGCATGGCGCCGACAGGGTGGTGCGCAGTCTTGGCAAGGCCGGCATCGCTGCGCAGGCGATCCACGGCAACAAGTCGCAGAATCAGCGCAGCCGCGCGCTGGCCGGATTTCGCAAAGGCGAGGTGCGCACGCTTGTTGCCACGGATATCGCCGCGCGCGGGATCGATGTCGACGGCATCAGCCACGTGGTCAATTTCGAGCTTCCAAACGTGCCGGAAACCTATGTGCACCGCATAGGCCGCACGGCGCGGGTCGGCGCGAAGGGCGTCGCCATCTCTCTGTGCGATGCCGAGGAGGCAGCGCTTCTGCGTGACATCGAAAAACTGATCCGCCTGTCTATTCCGACGACCGACCACTCCTGCTTAAAGCATGATCCCGAAAAGTGGGTACCATTTTTCGGAAAAAGGTCGTGCGCCGGCAATGAAGCAGAGCAAGAAGATGATTCGAGGATAAATCATTCCGCTCCAGCGCGACAGCGTCGGCAATCGGCCAAGGAGAGCCGCTCGATGCGACCGCATGCTCATGCGCTCGCCAGGCAGCGGCACCGCGAGGCCACACCGCGCCAGCAAGATCGGCACGAGCAACAACGGAACGCTCCGGGAGGCCTGCCCGCGTTCCTGCTTCGCAACGTTAGAGCATGATCCCGAAAAGTGGGAACCGGTTTTCGGAAAAAGATCATGCTCAAACAAGGAGCTAGAGCGGGATGATGATTCGAAGAAAAATCATCCCGCTCTAGAATAAGAACTGTGCAAGGAAAAGCTGATCCGTTGCGGTTCAAGCGCAACGAGCAATTTGAGCGACGATAAGGAGATTACCCAAAATGACAGCGCCCCTGACCAAGAAAAGCCAGCGTGAAGGTACTGCAGCGGAATCCCCGTCGCAGCGCAAGCCGCTTGAGGGTCGATTTAGACTCCAGGTGGATCGGCAAACCAAGAGCACCTATGCCACGTTCGACGCGGCCGAGGCAGCGGGGATGGCAATTAAAAAGGGTCATCCCCTCGTTCATGTCGGCGTGTATGACCACATCGAAGGCGTCAACAAGGTTATTCAATTGCCGGAGGCTTGACTGTGGAAGCCGTGCGCTTAACGGCTTCGCGACGGGATACGGATTGAATTCCCCAAAGGGTCCAACCTCGCCATGACGAAAGAGTCCGAGGACAAGAAGGAGCAACGAGCTCGGGAAGGCGCGCAGGCCTGGGCAGAGTATCAGGCCGAGGTCCGCGCCGTCCGCGAGAAGACCGAACGATTGAGAGCGCTTCGATTGGCCAGGGACGCCTCGACCAATAAGCTCACGGATGCCAAGAAAAAAAAGAAGTAGAACGGGCTTGGCAGCGTTGCGTGACTGCGTAATCCGACAAATGTGGCGGGTCAGCCGACCTTGAGATTTTCAGCCGATTCCTTCCCACGATTGCTCACGATTTCATATTGCACAACCTGCCCCTCATTGAGGGAGCTTAGGCCGGCACGCTCGACCGCGGAAATATGGACGAATACGTCCCTACCGCCACCCTGTGGTTGAATGAAACCGTACCCTTTGGTCGGATTGAACCATTTCACGGTTCCGGTTGCCATTTTCGTCTCCTTGCATTGTGTTCAGGTGAGTGATCGCACACGCATTGCGCGACGCACCGGGGTCCGAGTTTTGGGGAATGACTTGAGAGCAGCCCAAAGCGGCAACTTGGCAAGGCAGACCGAAAACTTGGCGCGTCGAATGTACAATTAAGGCAAGTGCAGCGTCAATGCGGCTCCAGGATCAGCTGACTAGACCGTGGAGCACGACATGAGCGCGTCGATTATCGGAACACGCCGACCTCACGCGGCACAATTCGGCCTTCTTTGGAAATTGGGGCTAGATCGAGCGAGCTTTTCCATTCAGGAAATGCTATGAGAATGGACCTCGGGAGCCCGCTGATCCTCGGGCGAGCTCGACTTGAGGCGCCAGCGGAAGCTGGCCAATCACAGGCGCCTTTTCAGGCATCACTCCTCGATGCGTCCCGGGTTCCGGGATGCCGACCTCCGCTGAACAACCCGAGACGCAATGTCGCCGAATCGACGTTTTCAACTCATCCTGATCAAACCGTCGCACTACGGCGATGATGGGTACGTGATTCGCTGGTGGCGCGCGATGATCCCCTCGAATTCGCTCGCTGCCGTCTACGCAATTGCCGCCGACTGCGAGGAGCGGCAGGTCCTTGGATCCGGCGTCGCCATCGACATCGAAGCCATCGACGAGACAAACACGCGTGTCCGCGTGGCGGCACTCATTGCCCGCTTTCGCCGCCACCGCAACTTCGGGCTCGTCGCGCTGGTCGGGGTTCAGACAAACCAGTACCCGCGCGCTCTCGACATTGCACGACCGCTCAGGGCGGCGGGCATTCCTGTCGCCATCGGCGGTTTCCACATCTCCGGGTGTCTTTCGATGCTCGATGGCGGCGCGGTCGATCTCGACGCCTGCCGGAAGATGGGCATTGCGATGTTCGCGGGCGAGGCCGAGAACCGTTTCGACGCGCTGTTGCGTGACGCCGCGGACGGCCAGCTTGCCTCGGAATATAATTTCATGAAGGAGCTGCCGGGATTGGACGGCACGCCCGTGCCATTCCTCCCGAAGCGATATGTGGCGCGAACGCTCGGCTTGAGCGCCAGTTTCGACGCGGGTCGCGGTTGCCCATATCAATGCTCGTTCTGCACCATCATAAATGTGCAAGGCCGCAAGTCGCGCTTCCGCTCGGCGGATGACATCGAGCATCTCGTGCGCCTTAACTGGGCGCACGGCATTCACAAGTTCTTCATCACCGACGACAATTTCGCGCGCAACAGAAAATGGGAGGCAATCCTCGATCGCCTGGCCGAGCTTCGTGAGACGGCTGCAATCCCGCTCGGGCTCATGATCCAGGTTGATACGCTGTGCCACAAGATTCCGAATTTCGTGGAGAAGGCGAAACGGGCCGGCGTCACGCGGGTCTTCATCGGATTGGAGAACATCAATCCGGACAATCTCGCGGCCGCAAAGAAGCGCCAGAACAAGATCACGGAATACCGCAAGATGCTGCTGGCCTGGAAGGCGCAGGGGATCATCACGCTGGCCGGCTATATTCTCGGCTTTCCGGCCGATACGCCGCAGACGATCAGACGCGATATTGCGATCATCCAGAAGGAGCTGCCGCTCGACATTCTTGAATTCTTCTGCCTGACGCCGTTGCCCGGCTCGGAGGATCATCAGGTTCTCTGGAAGAAAGGCATCGCGATGGAGGAAGACCTCAACAAGTATGACGTCGAGCATGTCTGCGCCCCCCACCCCAAGATGAGCAAGCGCGAGTGGGAAGGGATATATCGCGAGGCGTGGTCGCTCTATTACACGCCGGAGCACATGAAGACGCTGTTGCGTCGCATGGCAGCCACCGGCGGGCCGATGGGCAGCTTGGTAAAGGTGCTGGTCGCGTTCTCAACCACGGTTCGGCTCGAGCAGGTGCACCCGCTCCAGGCGGGCGTTCTGCGGTTGCGGCATCCATCGGAGCGGCGGCCCGGCCTGCCGCGCGAAAACCCCTGGATTTTCTGGCCTCGCTTCATCTGGCAAACGCTGAGCAAGCACGTTCTCCTCGCAAGCACGATCGGGCGGCTGCTGCTGATGGCGTTTGCCATAACGCGCGATCGAAATGCCCCGGCTTACCTGGATCAGGCGCTCGAGCCGGTTCGCGACGATGAAGTCGAGACGCTCGGTCTCCTCACCCAGACGACCGGGGCGCTCGCGGCAGTCGCGCACGAGCGGAAAATCGCTGCGTTGACCGGTGCTGGCCCGGACCATCGATTGCAGGAACACGCTACGGCGAGATCAATCGAGCTTTTCGAGCCAGGACATGCCATAAAGGACGAGCCTCGGGAGCCGAACCGGATCTACCCGGGGTAACCAGCCAGCCGAGACGCAGCCGCATCTCTTGTTCAACGGCAATGCGGTAGGGCGGTTTGGCGTCGCGGCCAGTTGACGCCAACGAGACCTGTCAGGAGGTTCATGGCGAGCAAAAC
>Ga0306924_10001104_pt1 | contig 24165 bp, 21 predicted proteins | sample sta12Can44000111_FD_203756 | JGI IMG/M metagenome (GOLD analysis project Ga0306924, IMG submission 203756) | Lab enrichment of tropical soil microbial communities from Luquillo Experimental Forest, Puerto Rico - statanox.12C.anox.44.000.111 (v2)... | ecosystem: Environmental > Terrestrial >...
CGACCATCACAATGCCGACCCCAAGCCCTTCGTCTGGACCAAATCGGCGGAAGAAATCCTCGCAAAAGTCACCCGTGCGCGAAATGCACTCGCTGCCGGGAATCGAGCGTTAAATCCGCTACACTAGTCTTGACGGGAACACAAGGCGTGCCATCGACTTCCACGAGGGCGAGCAGATCGACGAGGAGGGGTTGAAGGCTCTGGTTCGCGCCGCCGTGATCCTGAACAAGTCCAAAGCCTAAGGCTAATCCATGGTCGGGGCGGCCGGTGTCGCACCGGACTTCCGCACGACCCAAGCTATCGCAGAAGTAGGTGTGTTCCGGTTGTCAGCGGGCCATGGCACAATGCCCGCATAACCGAAGCCGGCCGCCGCACCTGGCCGCATTCACAGGGAGCCTCGGATGACAAGCACCACGATCGATGCGGCCGGACCAGGTCTTTTGGCGGAAGAGGCCGCCGGTCCTCTCGAGCAGCGGCACCTGCAGTACGCCAATTATCGCGCGGTCGCAGACGGCTCGAAGGTCACCCGCACCCACTGGCATATCGCCCTCGCCAACGGCCTCGGGTGGGGCTTCGACGGCATGGACGGGGTGATCTTTGCGCTGATCTCGCCGCTGGTCATCAAGGAGTTCGCGCTCGACATTCCGACCTATCGGACCGGCTTTCAGATCTGGCTCACCCTTGGCATCACCGGGCTTTATTTCTGGCCGTGGCTGTCCGATCGGCTCGGCCGCCGCACGCTGCTTGCCGTCAACATCGCGATATTCTCGCTGATGATGCCGATCGTGGCATTGTCGGCGAGCTTCGCGATCTTTGTCGCAGGGCGCGCGCTCCTGACCTTTGCGCTCAACGGCGAGTGGTCGCTAGGATCGATGCTCGTCGCCGAGACCTGGCCCGCGCATCTGCGCGGCCGGGTGATCAGCATCAACCGCGCCACCTGGTGCTTCGGGGCCTCGTTTGCCGGGGCGATCACCGGGCTCGTCGCCGGCACCTGGGGGTGGCGCGCGGCGGTCATGGTTCCCGGCGTCATCGCTCTGCTGGCGATCTATGTCCGCGCCACCTGCCCCGAATCCCCGTACTGGGTCCGTACCCAGGACAGGAAGCGGCGCATCGCAGCCAAGCTCGCCGCCGGAGGCACCTTGAGTATCGAGGACCAGAGCTGGTACAGCAAGGCCGACAAGGTCGGCATCCGGCAGGTGTTCATGCCGGATGTGCTGCCGGCAACCTTGGTCGCGACCTTTATCACCTGTTGTAGCGCCTGCATCTATGGCACGGTCGGCGCCTGGATGCCGCTCTACCTGTCGACCGAAAAGCACTGGTCGACGGCGCAATACAGCACCTTCTACATTTTCTGGGGCCTCGTCGGCTTTTTCGGGCTCTGCGCGGCCGGCTGGCTCGCCGACAAAGTCGGCCGCCGCGTCGGCTTTATCGCGCTGCTGCTCTGGGGTGCGGTCTTCATGACCCTCTGGGTCTACGCCGCGAGCGACCTCTGGCTCTGGGTCTTTGGCCTCGCCTGGAGTTTCGGCTTCCTCGGTTTTTGGGGCCCGAGCACGACATTGACCGCCGAAGTCTTCCCGACCCGCGTCCGCGGCGTCGCCAACGGTGTGGTGTGGTTCATCGGCTTCTTCGTCGGGTTTGTGCTGTGGCCGTTCGCCACTGTCGCGCTGCAGCAGGCTACGGGTTCTTTCGCGCTGGCTTTCCTGACCATACCGGTCTTCATGGTCGCCATGGCCGTGGGCGTCTGGCTTATCGTCCCCGAACACGCCGGCAAGGAGCTCAACGCGATCGCCGTCTGAGCGCTCGGGCCCTCTCCACAAAGGTGGTTATCGCCCGCTGCGCTGGCCGCTTTTGTAGCGAGAAGCAATCCCGATGAAAGGACTGCAAGATGTCGCCGCTCGCAAAGCTTTGCGCCGCACTTTTGCTCGGCCTTTGCGTGCCGAGGGTGCATGCTGAGCCCGCGCAGCCAAGACTCGCGATCACCGCGGGCACGGTCACAGATCATTTCACCGCCGCGGAACTGCTATCGCGTACCGATCTCGCCAGCGTGCAACTCCCGCCGCACGTCGACTACGACGCCTCGCTGACCCTTCAAGCAGTGCCGTTGCTCGATTTGCTCGCGGCCTTCCCGCTCGAAGGATTCGACCGGCTCGAGGCGAGCGCCACCGATGGCTTCGTCGCACAAATTCCCCTCTCGTTGATCGAGGCAGGCAACAGCGGAGGTTCGGTCGCGTGGATCGCCGTCGAGAACCCAGGCCATCCTTGGCCCAAGCTGCCAGGGAAAGACGCTAGCGCGGGCCCCTTTTATTTAATCTGGCAATATCCCAGGTGGCGAACGAGCAATGGCCGTATATGTTGGAAAAATTAACAGCCGTGCAGTCTCCCGAACTTCGCTGGCCGCAGCTTGAGGTAAATGCGGCGCTAGCGGCCGACGCCCCGGCCAGGTTTGGAGAAGCCGTTTTCGGCACCCAATGCCTTCCCTGTCATCGCCTGAACGGCGGTGGCGCGTCAGAGATTGGGCCGGACCTCGCGCAGCCCATGGCCGCGACCGACTATATGACAGAACCGGGGCTCCGCGCCTTGGTGCGCGATCCGAAATCAGTAAGAACTTGGCCGCAACAGCAAATGCCGGCGTTTCCCCCAACCTTACTACCGGACACCGACCTGAACGCCCTCATCGCGTACCTAAAGCAGATCGCGAGCCAGCGGGGTCGATGACAAGGGAGCGCCCTCAGCATGAGGTCTGTTCTTGATGGCATTAAGAAAATTCCTCAGCCTGAGGAGGCCGCGCCGCGGCCGTCTCGAAGGCCGCAGGGCGCTGGTCCGGCCTGCCTCTGCGGCCTCCGCAACCTCCGTGGTGGACTTACACCGGACGACCGTGCCCAGAGCCACTTATGGGTAAAGATCAGGTCTAAGCCCGAGGTACCGCAGACCGGCAACACTGCCATCGCGCGGCCAGGATCACGGCGTATCATGTTTGCAAGGGTGGCGGACGGGCGGGGCACCCTCAGCCAGGTCGAAAAGCCGGTTGCGGTTATTTCCCGGTTGCCAACGCGAACTTCCGTACCATATAACGGACATGCGAAAAAGTCAATTTACTAATTACTACGGTAACAATGATCGGTCAATGCCAAACGGCGATCCGAGGATTTTCGAGCTTCCCTGCCGGTTCCCTGCCGCGCCTTCGATTCGGCCGAAGAGTCGCGCGCAAGGTTCTGATCAAAAACGACTTTTCGATACGGGGCGAACCTCGAATAAATTTTTACTCTGAGTTTCCCTGCGCGGCAGGGAAAGGGAGAGCCCGGTTATTCCCGCAAAAACCGGGGAAGACACATGATCGGTTTTGAGGTTCTGGCTCGTGACGGGACAGCACGGCGCGGCCGTCTCACGACCGCGCATGGCGAAGTCGACACGCCGGTGTTCATGCCCGTGGGGACGGCCGGAACGGTCAAGGCGATGACCTCCGAGGGGGTCGCCGCCACCGGGGCGCGGCTCGTCCTCGGCAACACCTACCACCTGATGCTGCGCCCCGGGGCGGAGCGGATCGCCGCCCTCGGCGGCCTGCATCGCTTCATGAACTGGCCTTACACGATCCTGACCGATTCGGGCGGCTTCCAGGTCATGTCGCTCGCCTCCCGGCGGACTATGGGCGAAGCCGGTGTCACCTTTCGCTCGCATCTCGACGGCAGCGCGCACGAATTGACCCCCGAACGGTCGGTTGCGATCCAGCATTTGCTCGGTGCCGATGTGACGATGGCCTTGGACGAATGCACGCTCCACCCATCCTCACAAGAGGCGGTGGAGAGTGCGACGGAATTGACCTTGCGCTGGGCCGAGCGCTCGCGCCGGGCCTTTGTCGAACGGCCGGGTCATGGCGTGTTCGGGATCGTTCAGGGCGGGGTCGACCCCGATTTGCGGCTGCGCGCCACCGCGCGGCTGATCGAGATCGGCTTCGACGGCTATGCGGTCGGCGGGCTCGCCGTCGGCGAGGGGCGGGCGACGATGTTCTCTGTGCTCGACGCGACCGTGCCGGCATTGCCGGAGGATCGGCCGCGCTACCTGATGGGTGTCGGCAAACCGGCCGATCTCGTCGGCGCGGTATTGCGCGGCATCGACATGTTCGACTGTGTGCTGCCGACGCGATCGGGCCGCACCGCCCAGGCCTTCACCCGGTGCGGCACCGTCAACCTGCGCAACGCGCGCCACGCCGACGACCCCTCATCCCTCGACCCGCAATGCTCTTGTCCGGCCTGTACGGGTTACAGCCGCGGCTACCTCCACCATCTCTGCCGCAGCGGCGAGATCCTCGGCAGCATGCTGCTGACAGCGCACAACCTGCGCTATTATGCCGATCTGATGGCGATGATGCGGGCGGCGATCGAAGTGGGCTCGCTCGCCGATTTCGTCGCCGCTTTTGAGAGATCGCAATGAGCCTGACCCAACTCGGGCACTCCTCGGCATTGCCCAAATCGCCGAACGCGGCGGTCCTCGAGACGGTGCCGAACCCGCATCCCCGGCTCTCTTATGTCGTCCGCTTTACCTGCCCCGAATTCACCTCGCTCTGTCCGGTGACCGGTCAGCCCGATTTCGCCCATCTGGTGATCGATTACGTACCCGAGGCTACGGTCCTCGAGAGCAAGTCATTGAAGCTCTACCTCGCCGCCTTCCGCAATCACGCGGCGTTCCACGAAGACTGCACCCTGGCGATCGCCCGGCGGCTCGTCGAGATCCTCGCCCCGCGTTGGCTGCGGATCGGCGGCTATTGGTACCCGCGCGGCGGCATCCCGATCGACGTCTTCTACCAGACCGGCGAGCCGCCCGCGGGGCTGTGGCTGCCCGATCCTGGTGTCGCACCCTATCGCGGGCGAGGCTGAGCCCCAACCAGGCTGAGCCCAAAGCGATGACCGACCCGATCCGCGAGGCGATCCGTGACCGGGCTTTGTCCTCGGGGTTTGACGCCGTCGGCTTCGCCGAGGCGCGTCTCGGTGACGAAGCGCGCACAGGGCTCCGCGAGTTCATCGCCCGCGGCTATCACGGCGACATGGGCTGGCTTGCCAGCACGGCGGCGCGGCGCGGCGACCCGCAGGTGCTGTGGCCCGAGGCGCGGACCGTCGTCGTGCTCGGCATCAACTATGCACCCGAAGGCGATCCGCTGGCGCTACTCGAGGATCCCGATAAGGGGGTCGTCTCGGTCTATGCGCGCGGGCGCGACTACCACGACACCCTGAAGCGCCGCCTTAAGGCACTCGCGCACTGGATCGAGGAGCGCTGGCCGGGTGGGCTCAAGCTCTTCGTCGACACGGCCCCGGTGATGGAGAAGCCGCTCGCCGAGCACGCCGGGCTCGGCTGGCAGGGCAAGCACACCAATTTGGTATCGCGCGATTTCGGCTCCTGGCTGTTCCTCGGGGAGATTTATCTGAGCCTGGCTCTCGAGCCGGATGATACGGAGGCCGACCATTGCGGTTCCTGCCGGCGCTGCCTCGATGCCTGCCCGACCGCGGCCTTCCCCGCACCCCATCGGCTCGATGCCCGGCGCTGCATCTCGTATCTGACGATCGAGCACAAGGGAATGATCCCGCTGGAGCTGCGCCCGTTGATCGGCAATCGGATCTACGGCTGCGACGACTGTCTCGCGGTCTGCCCGTGGAACAAATTCGCACACGCCGCGCGGGAACCCGACCTTCTCGCGCGCGAGGAGCTGACGGCACCGCGCCTGGCGGCCCTCGCCGAACTCGAGGATGCGGCGTTCCGCAGGCTCTTCGCCGGAACGGCGATCAAGCGCACCGGGCGCGACAGGTTCGTCCGCAACGTGCTGATCGCGATCGGCAACGCGGATTCGAAAGACCCTGACCTCGTCCTGGCCGTGCAGCGCCGCCTCGACGATGCGGCACCGCTCGTTCGCGCCGCCGCGGCATGGGCTTTTTTAAGACTGGCGCCGCCGTCGCGATGCGCGGCCGAGCGCGCTCGCCGGCTCGCCCGCGAGGACGATCCCCTGGTCAGGGAGGAGTGGGAACGCGTCAGCTCGGCTTGACCCAGGGCGCAGCAGCACCGGATTCGATTCTCGTCGCTGCGGCGGCCTTCCCGTCGCCGGCAGCGCCGTTCTTGGCAGGCCCGACCCTGGCACCGTCGATCTCGACGTTGATCTCGAGCAGCGAGGTGTCGCCCGATCTGCCGAGATTGACGCGGATCATGTCGCTGCGGATCTCGACATAGCGGCCGATGACGTCGAGCAGCTCCTTCTGCAGCACCGGCAGAAAATCAGGGGCCTGGCGGCTCGCCCGCTCGTGAGCGAGAACGATCTTCAGCCGCTCGCGCGCGACGACCGCGCTGGTTCGCCGCTCCGGAAAAAGAAGATCGAGGAGCCGCATCAGGCTCTGCCGAACAGGGTGCGGAAGAAGCTGCGACGCTCCGGTTGCAGAAAACGCAGCTCGCGCTGTTCGCCGAGAAAACGCGCGACCGCGTCATGATAAGCGCGGCCGGCCGAGCTTTCCTCGTCGAACGCGACCGGGGTACCGGTGTTCGAAGCGCGCAACACCGACTCCGATTCGGGGATGACCCCTAACAGCGGGATCGACAGGATTTCCTTGACGTCCTCGACGGTCAGCATCTCGCCTTTGCGGACGCGCTCCGGCGAATAACGCGCCAACAGCAGGTGGACGGTGACCGGCTCCAAGTTGAACTCGGCGCGGCGCGATTTCGAGGCAAGCAGACCGATAATCCGGTCGCTGTCGCGTACCGAGGAAACCTCCGGGTTGGTGACGATAATCGCGCTGTCGGCGAAATACATTGCCGTCAGCGCGCCGTGCTCGATCCCGGCCGGGCTGTCGCAAACGATATAATCGAAGCTGTCCTTCAGCTCCTCGAGCACCCGCTCGACGCCTTCGCGCTTCAAGGCCTCCTTGTCCCGCGTCTGCGAGGTCGGGAAGATGTAGAGGTTGTCGTTGCGCTTGTCTTTGATCAGCGCCTGATTGAGCCTGGCGTCGCCGTTGATCACGTTGATGAAATCGAAGACGACGCGGCGCTCGCACCCCATGATCAGATCGAGGTTGCGCAACCCGACATCGAAATCGATGACGACCGTCCGGTGCCCGCGCAATGCCAATCCGGCGGCGATGGCGGCGGCGGAAGTCGTCTTGCCGACACCTCCTTTGCCGGAAGTGAGCACGATTACCTTGCCTGCCAAAAAGACCTCCTCTTTCCGCCGGCAGACGATGACCCGATCGGCCCGTTACGGGTGCCGCCGCCTGACGCCGTCGCGATGATGAGCGTCAATTTCGCGTGACGGTCAACCGCTCATCGACGAGCGCGATCTGCACCGAGAAACCTTGCTGTTCCGGTGGGAGTTGCTCGCTGACGAGATAACGACCGGCAATGCTGACCAGTTCAGCCTCGAGCCGGCTGCAGAAGATTCGCGCATCGACGTCGCCGCCGGCGCCGGCGAGGGCGCGGCCGCGGAGCGCGCCATAAACGTGGATATTGCCGTCGGCAATGATTTCCGCCCCCGGGCTCACCGCGGCGGTGACGACGAGATCGGCGCCGCGCGCATAGATCTGGGTGCCCGAACGGACCGGCTGGGTCACCAGCCGGGTCTTGGCTGCAGCCGTGGGCCGTGGTGACGCGGTCCGGGTGGGCTCGCGCGGCGGGCTCCGACTCGGCTGCGGCGCGTTCGGCGCGAAGCTCGCCAGTCCTGCGCCGGCGGCGGCCTGGAGCTGTACCTGGGACGCATTCTGCACACCGATCAGGCTCAGCGTGTGACGGCGCAGGATCTCCCGTGCGTCGGCGAACTCCGATTCATGGGTGAGTTCGGCGGCGTCCTTCAAGTCGAGCACCACTGGTGCGTTGAGAAAAAACCGTGGACTGCGCCGGACCTGCTCGGCGAGCTGGGAGTCGAAGTCCGGATCGCGCAGCATGCCCGCGCGCACCACCATGACGGTGAAGACCGCGCCTTGCACCAGATTGCCCGCCATCCGAGAACCGACACCGCTAACAAAGCTTATTCGGTTCCGGGTTAGCCCCAAATCGCGCGCCCCGCAACGGGTTTCGCCGAGGCGCCTCCGGCTGGCTCGCGGAGCGAAGCGGTCAGATCTCGATCACCACTTTGCCGACATGCTTGTCGGTCTCGAGATAGGCCCCAGCGGCGGCGATCTGATCGAGCGGAAAGCAGCGGTCGATGACTGGCTGGAGCCTGCCATCGCCCAACGCCGGCAAGAGGTCGGCGGCAAATCGCTTGGCCGATTCGGCGCGCTGCGCCGGCGTGCGCAGGCGGTTGCTAACGCCGTAGAGGTGCAGGCGGCGCTCGGCAAGCCGATCGACATCGAGCTCGCCCTTGGTGACACCGCTCATCCGACCGATCGTCACAAATCGGCCGCCGACGGCGAGCGCGTCGAGGCAGGGTGCGAGGACGTCGGCTCCAATATTGTCGACGACCATGTCGACGCCGTCGTCCCCAATCTCCCGGGAGATCGCCTCGCCAAAGCCCTCGCCCCCTGCGACGATGCCGGCGTCGAGTCCGTGAGCATCGAGCCGCTCCAGCTTAGCCGCCGAGCGTGAGGTGCCGAGCACCTTGGCGCCGAGGAACTTGGCTAGCAGCAGGGTGGCGACGCCGACGCCGGAGGGTGCGGCCGTCACCAACACGGTTTCCCCCGCGCGAAGCTGGCCGCTCACGAAGAGAGCGTCATGAACCACGACAAAGACGATCGGGACGCATGCCGCCTCTTGCCATGACAGGCGCTCGGGAGCGGGCATGACCTCACGGGCGTCCAGCAGGGCAAATTCGGCAAACCCGCCGGCGCAGCGCCCCATGACACGGTCGCCGGGCTTGATGCCGGTGACCCCGGCTCCGATCTCGACCACCTCGCCCGCGGCATCGCCGCCGCCGGTGCGCGCTTCCGGTGGCGTCTGGCCGGGCCTCATGCGCAAATTATGGAGCCGGCGGAATTCCGCCCGGTTCAGGGACGATGAGCGAACGCGGATCAGGACATGACCCGGCGTAACGACAGACCTTTGCACATCGCGGACATCCCAACAACCGCCATCCGCACTGGGCACCATGATCGCAGCCTTCATGCTTTCCTCCATTTGCTTGGCACCCCGACAACCGGCAGGATATGCCCTGGTCGATAATCGTGGGGCTCGTTATGCGCATTGCTCTCTATCAGGTTGATGCCTTCACCGGCCGATTGTTCGGCGGCAATCCGGCCGCGGTGTGCCCGCTCGCCGAATGGCTGCCGGAGGTGACGATGCAGGCGATCGCCGCCGAGAACAATCTCGCCGAGACTGCGTTCTTCGTAGCGCAGGGCGAGAGCTACCTGTTGCGCTGGTTCACCCCGACCATCGAGGTCGAGCTCTGCGGCCATGCGACGCTCGCCTCGGGCTATGTCGTGACGCATATCCTGACACCAGACCGGCGTTCGGTCAGGTTCGACACGCTCAAAGCCGGGCCGCTCGAGGTGACGCGCGACGGGGATCTGCTGGCGATGGACTTCCCGGCCTGGCCGCCGGAGCGCGGGCCGGCCGATCCGCGCATCCTCGCCGCACTCGGCAGGGCGCCGGTCCAGAGCTTTGTCGCACGCGGCCGCACCTTGGCGGTCTACGAGAGCGCCGCTGACGTGGCGGCGCTCAGGCCCGACTTCGCCGCGATGCGCCAAGTGCCGGGAGCGGATGCGATCGTCACCGCACCTGGTAACGGCGACATCGATTTCGTCTCGCGCTATTTCGCGCCGAACTATGGCGTCGACGAGGACCCGGCGACCGGATCGTCGCATTGCATATTGACGCCCTACTGGGCGGACCGGCTCGGCAAGCGGCAACTGCGAGCGCAGCAGATCTCGGCGCGCGTCGGCGATCTACTATGCACACTCAAGGGAGACCGCGTGACGCTCGCCGGCCATGCCGTGCTCTATCTCGAAGGCTCGATCACGGTATAGCTCGGGAGCGGACGGAAATGGCCGAGCACGTTAATCATCTAGGGCAGCCGATCGGCTTTCCCTTGCCCGAGTGGACCGCGCGCCCGCGGCCGCCGCGCACGGCGGTGGAAGGGCGTTACTGCACCGTCGAGCCCGTCGACCCGGCGCGCCACGCCGCCGACCTCTACACCGCCTACCTCCTCGACAAGGAGGGGCGCAACTGGACCTATCTCCCCTACGACCCGTTCCCGCGGTTCGAGGAGTACCGCGATTGGCTGGAGCGGGACAGCCTCGGCGACGACCCGCTTCGCCATGCCATCATCGAGCGGCGTAGCGGGCGTGCCGTCGGCGTCGCCAGTCTGATGCGCATCGGCCCGGCGGCGGGGGTCATCGAGGTCGGCGGCATCAACTACGCCCCACCGCTGCAGCGCACCCCGGCGGCGACCGAGGCGATGTACCTCCTGATGCGCCGCGTCTTTGACGAGCTCGGCTACCGCCGCTACGAGTGGAAATGCGATTCGCTCAACGCGCCGTCGCGCGCCGCGGCTGAGCGTCTGGGCTTTCGCTACGAAGGCACGTTCCGCCAGGCGACGGTCTACAAGGGACGCAACCGCGACAGCTGCTGGTTCTCGATCCTCGACAGCGAGTGGCCGGCGCTGAAGGCGGCGTTCGAGCGCTGGCTCGACCCCGGCAATTTCGATGCGGCGGGCCAACAGCGGCAGGCCCTGTCGCACCTTGTCCAGCATGCTCTGCAAAATTCCCGGTAGGCAGAAAACCGGGAAACCTGCAAAGGACCCTGCCAGGCCGCCGAATTGCCTAACGATTATTAACTGAATCAAGGGGTTGAAGCCTAATTTCCCGAGCTTGGCTAACCGCGAATTTTTTTGCGGTAGCCGGGAATTGCAAGCCCTCGAACCGGGAACGGATTCCCGGTTCGCGGCCGTAACCGGGAAATAACCGGGAATAAACCGGGTCATCCTGGCGCATGACAGCGCGCATTCCTCGGACATTCCGGCGTTAACTTACGGCGTCGAGAAGCGCCTTCGCCTGCTGCAGGTCGGGCATATCGAAGCCCTCGGTGAACCATCCGTAGATCGGCGTGAGCAGCTCACGGGCGTCATCTCGTCGGCCGCGATCGAACCACAGGCGAGCGAGACTCGTCGCGGCTCGCAGCTCCCACCCCTTAGCGCCCTGCTCCTGGGCGACGGCAAGCGCCTCCTTGAGGCTCGTTTCAGCAGCCCGGCCGCCCGAGCCGGCGGTGTGCCTCAACAGCTCGCCGCGTAGCTGGTGCAGTCGCGCCACGAGCCACTGCTCGCCCATCTCTGACGCGATTTGCAAGGCGCGGCCAGCATAATCCAACCCATCAGTATAGCGCCGGGCGGCCAACATGGCTTCGCCCATGTAGCCGAGCGCACGCGTCTCGGCCAACCGAGCGCCCAATTGGTTCCTGATCTCCAACGCCTCTTCCAACCGTGCGATGCCTTCCGCCGTCTCGCCCAATTGCGCCAGTGCCCAACCGAGAAATGTCAGCGCGTTGTGCCGGTGTTGAATGATCCCATGATCCTCGCTCAGCCTCAGCAACTCGGTCGCGGTGGCGATAGCCGCGGCGACGTCTCCGCGTGCCACCTGCGACTCACCGGTCAGCCCGAGCGCCTGTCCGAGCGACGGCGGATGCTCCAGCCTCCGCCCCAGGATGACGGCCTCTCTTTCGTAACGTATCGCCCGCGCCGGGTAACCGAGAGGCGATTGCAGGACTGCGCTGATTCCGAGCGCGCACACGGCGGGATCGTGGCCGTGGTGGAAGTATCGGTGATGTGCGTGGCGCTCCTCGTCGTAGAGCGCCAAACCAGCGTCGATATTCGCAGCGGCTTCGAGCAGCAGACCGCGTTTCCAAAGTGTCGTCCACGCGGTGTGATGCGCCTGGAGCTTAATCTCGGGATCATTGAGCTCGCCCGCGATCCTGAACAAATCGGCCGAAATCTCGTCTGCCCGATCAAGCTGACCTCTTCCGACGTGGAAATTATACAAGCTAGTGAGGGATGCTGCGAGGTCGGTCGAGCTCTCGAGCCGGTGCCCGAGGCGGACAGCCCGCTCTGCCGCTTCGCCGGCCTCCGGGGACGATCGTGCATGAACATTTATCAAGGCCGGCAAGAGCTGTACCAGGACCGCCAACTCGGCGCGCCACCGGTCCGGCGCCTCGGGCTGTGCTTCGATCAGCGACAGAGCGCGGCGAAAGTGCGCTATCGCCTCGCGGTTGGCGGCCCTGCGCGCCGCCTGCTCACCGGCCCGCCGCCAATACGGGATCGCCTCGGCGAGGCGGCCGGCAATCTGTAGGTGATGAGCGACCAACTCCGGCGCAACCGCCGGTCTGTCGCTACCAGTCGAGAGGAGAGTGTCGGCGATCCGCCCGTGTAGATGCCGACGCTCTCCGTACAGCAGCGCGCCGTAGGCGACGTCCTGCACCAAGGCATGCTTGAACAAGAAGCTCGCTTCGGGCAGCGTACCTCGCTGGAACACGACCCCGGCCTCGACGAGTCTCGTCATCGCCACTCGCAGCTGAGTGTCATCCTGCGAGGCGGTCTCGGCCAGCAACTCGTAGGAGAACTCACGGCCAATGGTGGCACCTACCTGAGCCAAAAGGGTTGCCATCGGACCAAGCCGGTCGAAGCGCGCCATCAACGAGGCCTGCAAGCTGGTCGGAACCGCCGGCGCCGTTCCGGGTGCCGTCGGGACGGTGGACCCGCTGGAACCGGCGGCTTCTTCCACGACCGCCTTTGTCAGTTCTTCGAGAAACAGCGGGACGCCATCGCCGCGCCTGACGATTTCGTCAACGACCTGAACCGGAAGCACAGCTTCGTTTGCGGACAAAGCCTGAACCAGAGCAGCTGCATCGCGCCGACCGAGGCGGTTGAGCAAGAGCGCGGTCACCTGCGACAGGCCGGTCCAGGGCGGCTGAAACTCGGGCCGTAAGGTGGCGATCAGCAGCGCCGGCCAAGCTTCGATCCGCTGGATCATCAAGTCGAACAGCTCGCACGAGCTCGGGTCGATCCATTGCAGATCTTCGAACACGATCAGCACCGGCTGCTGTCGGGCGAGGCCCGTGAGCTGCCGCAGCAACGCGTCGAGGGTTTTCTGCTTTTTGCGCTGCGGGGTGAGCTCGATCGAAGGGTAGCGCTCGGAGCCCGGCAACGTCAGGAAGTCGGCGAGGAGCCGCATGTCCTCGTCGGAAGGGGAGACTGTGCTAACCAGCGATTCCAGCTTGTCCAGTCTCGTACTGGGCGCATCTTCGCGCTCAAACCCGGCCGTGCGTTCGAGCTGGGCGATGATCGGATAGAAGGCGCTGTCCTGATTATAGGGCGCGCAAAAATAGCGCAGAAGGAGGTGCGGCTCCGCCTGCAGACGGGTCTCCAGCGCCACCGCCAATCGCGACTTACCGACACCCGGCTCGCCGGTGATCAGCACCGCGTGCCCGTCGCCGGCCTTCGCCTGCGTCCACCGCCTGACCAGCAGCGCGATCTCCTCTTCGCGCCCAACCAGCGGCGTATCACTCGAGCGCAGTGCCTCGAAGCGGCCCAGCCCACGGCGCTCGCCGATTACCCGCCACGCGCGCCGCGGCGCAGCCGAACCATCCGACTGAGGTGGTACGAGATCTTCGACCGCAAACAGCGCGCCGATTTGAGCGCGCGTGCTGTCGGCGATAACGATCGTGTTCGGCTCGGCGAGGGCCCGCAACCGCACCGCGAGGATTGGCGCCTCGCCGACAATGGCGCGCTCCTGCGCTTCCCCTTCGCCGATCAGATCGCCGACGACGACAACCCCGGTGGCGATGCCGATTTGCGCGTGCAAGCCATCCGGCGCTTGAAGCTGCCCGATCGCGTCGCGGAGAGTGAGGCCGGCCCGTATCGCGCGTTCGGCATCATCCTCATGTGCTTGCGGATAACCGAAATAAGCGAGCAGCCTGCCACTGCGAAAGTTCGCGACGAAACCGCCGTAAGCGCCGACGATGTCGGCGCAAGCCTTGTTTAGAGCGCCAATTATTCTCAGCGCCTCTTCCGGATCGAGCCGTTCTCCGTCCAGTCTCGAGCCGGTGGTACGGCACGACAGAACGGTGACGAGACGACGCTCGAAATTCGAACTGGCGCGCGCCGCGGCCTCGGTGAGGCCGGGCTGCCGGGCCGGCGCGAAGGCTTCGGCGGTCGCTTTCCGCGCGACCGAGCGGCCCGCCGTATCGGCGGCAAGCCTGTCGTTTCGTGTAACCGCCGCGGTAAGGCGGTAGCCGCGGCGTGGGATCGTTTGGATGATACTTCCCGCGGACCGGCCGTCATCGAGGGCGCGGCGCAGCGCCGAAATCTGTACCGTGACATTGGCGCCCTCGACCACTCCCGGCCAGACGGTGTTCAAGATGTCGTTCCGAGAGACGACATCGCCGTTTCGGTCGATCAATAGGCCGAGAATATCGAGCGCGCGCGAGCCGATCGCGACCGGATCTAGGCTGCCATCTTCATTTTGACGCGATAGGAGGCCGCGGCGCCGATCGAAGCGGAAGCCGCCAAACGATGAGATATCGACCTCGGAATGTTCGTCCATACCCCGCCTCCGAGCCGCGAACCGGACGGCGAAGCAATATCGCAAAGTAGTTGTTCCGGTTCGATTTTGCAATTTTTTGCAACTTTTTAGATCCGCTTTGCAGACTTGCTTCGTCCCCGATGCCAGCCTTCCTTCGCGAGAAATCCTCTGGGAGGAGGCCAATGAATAGAGGTGATCCTTCAGCCTGGCGGGCCGTCGGCCTGACTGGGCTTCACCAAGCCAGTCGGGATTTGCCTGTTGCTCGCCGGTCTCCGTCCCGGATGACCCGGCGTCAGTTCGCCCGCAGCGTTGCCGGGACGGCGGTGTTTGGCGGGGCGCTTGGCGCCGGGCTGCTCAAGCCGGGGATCGCGAAAGAGCGGGAGTCGTTCACTCCCGTGCCGATCCCCGGTGGGTCGCCGGGTCTCGGCGGCGCTTTCCATGTCTTTGCCCCGAACCTGCTGGATCCGCCAGATGCAGAACCCATAACCATCACCAATATGAACGGCTTTGTCGGCCTCGCCTATATCAGCGGGATGGTCACGCAAACCAACATCCAGACCGGAGAGACCCTGCGGCTCCCGTTTCTGAACTCCGACATGCGCTTTATGCAAGGCGTGTTCCGAGGCGCGGACGGAGAAGTCCATCGAGGAAGCTTCGCTCTCGTCTGAGTGGATGTCTATCAGCTCCGTGCGGGCGATCCGACACCCACTCCGATCCACGATCTCAACCCGAGTACCTTCCCTCCCGTGGGCCTGTTCTGGACGGTCCAACTGCCCGAGGACAGCATTGAAGTCCAGTTGGGGAAAGGGAGTGCGTCTCTGCAGGCGTGGGACGTGCCGATTCTCGATTACGGCAACATTCTGAACGCGTTGTTCAACGGCGACAACCCACCGCCGGTACCGGGCTCCGTATCGTTCAAGGTGGTCTGGAGCGGCGTAAACCAACGGGTCAAGATACGCAACACCGACCCCACCTTCGGCGGCTTTGCCGGCGAATTCATTCGCAACACGGCGCAGATGGAATGGACGGCCACCGTTGGCGATTTCACCTTTGTGTCGGACCCGCTGGCGACGTCCTCCAGCACCTTTGCCGAAATCGGCCACGAGCGGAACGGTTCCTTCTTCCCGTAGCCTGGCGGTGTGAGGCCGTAGATGCCGGTGTTTCAGACGCGGCGCCAATTTCTGACCGCAGTTTCATTGATCGGCGCGGCGGGGCTCGTCGGCGGCCGGCAAGCGCTGGCCGCCGACGGGGTGTTGGAGACGACCAAGGTCCGCCTGTTCAAAACGGCGGTCATTTGCCTGGCACCTCAGTATCTCGTAGACGATCTGCTGCGGGCCGAGGGCTTTACCGACATCAGTTATATTGCTTCTCCGAATATCAACATACCGGACGCGATTGCGGCCGGAGAGTATGATTTCAGTTTAGACTTTGCCTCGGACCACATCTTCGGGATCGATCGCGGTGTGGCGATCACGCTTCTGGCCGGCGTCCATGTCGGCTGCTATGAATTGTTCGCCAAAAATGAAATTCGCAGCATTCCGAGCTGAAAGGCAGAAGCGTCGTCGTATGGCCCGGGTACTGGCCGGCATACGCATTTCTTTCTCTCGTTGCCGCCCAGGTCGGCATCGACCCCAAGAAGGACATCGACTGGATCGAGTCCACCGACCCGATGCAGCTGTTTGTCGAAGGGAAAGCCGATGCTTTTCTGGGATATCCACCCCAGCCGCAAGAGATGCGCGCTCGGCATTTCGGTCACGTGCTGGTCAGTACGACCGATGATCACCCATGGTCGCAATACTTCTGCTGCCTGCTCGCGGGAAGCCGCGATTACGTTCGCAACCATCCGGTTGCAACAAAACGGGTGCTGCGCGCCATCCTGAAAGCTGCCGATCTGTGCGCCAATGAGCCGATTCGCGTTGCCCAACGACTGGTCGAACGCGGCTTCGCCGACCGCTACGATTACGCATTGGAGACGCTGCAGGAGGTCCACTATGACCGATGGCGCGATTATGACGTGGAAGACACGGTCCGCTTCTACGCGCTGCGGCTGCGCGATGTCGGCCTGATCAAGTCAAGCCCGCAGAAGATCATCGCCGAGGGGACCGACTGGCGTTTTCTCAACGAGCTCAAACGCGAGCTGAAGGCGTAACTGCTAGCGGGAATGGAGGCTTTTAGTTACCGGTTTCAAGCGGCCACCCGCTGAGAGCCCGCCAAATGCGCTCCGGGGTCGCCGGGCCGGGGAGATCGCTGACGCCGAGCGGCGCCAGCGCGTCGAGGATGGCGTTTGTGACGGCCGGAAAGGCGCCGACCGCGCCGGCCTCGCCGCAGCCTTTGACGCCGAGCGGGTTGGTCGTGCAGCGCGTGCCGTTGAAGCCGAGATCGTATGATGGGAGATCGTCGGCGCGCGGCAATGCGTAATCCATCAACGAGCCGCCGATCAGCTGACCCGAAGCCGGGTCGTAGACCGCGTGCTCGAGCAAGGCCTGGCCGACACCCTGGGCGATCGCACCATGAGCCTGCCCCGCGGCGATCATCGGGTTGACCAGGACGCCGTAATCGTCGACCGCGGTGTAGCGCGCGAGCGCCACTTGGCCGGTATCTCGGTCGATCTCGACCTCGGCGACGTGGGCGCCGTTGGGGAAGGTCATCCATTCCCGCGTCCAAGCGTGATAGGTGTCGAGCGGCGTCCCCTTGTCGCGCGCGAGGGTCGCGACATCGAGCAGTGCCACCGATCGATCGGTGCCCGCCACGACAAAGCTGCCGTCGGCAAAGCGGATGTCGGCTTCCGCCGCCTCCAGCGCCTCTGCCGCGATGCGCGCACCCTTGGCGATGATCTCCTCGGAGGCGCGCCAGATCGCCGTCCCGCCCATATAGGTCGCCCGCGAACTGCCGTGCCCGCCGCCCATCGGGATCCGGTCGGTGTCGCCTTGCACCAGCCGGATGCACTCGTTCGGAATGCCGAGGCGGTCGGCGAGGATCTGCGGAAAGGTCGTCTCGTGGCCTTGCCCGATGGTCTGGGTGCCGGTGATCAATGACACCGTGCCGTCGGCCTCGAAATGGATGTCGACATTCTCGGTCGGCGAGCCGCCGGTCCCCTTGATGTGATAGGCAAAGCCGAGGCCGCGCAGAAGCCCGTGCGCCGCGCTCTCGCGGCGCCGGGCCGGAAAGCCCGCGACATCGGCCCGCGTCAACGCCAGATCCAAAGTCTCGCCAAAGGCGCCGCTGTCGACTGTGTTGCCAACGGCGTTGGTGACGGGCATTGCAGCGGGCGGGACCATGTTGAGGCGGCGTAGCTCGGCGCGGTCGAAACCGCACTGCCGGGCTGCCGCATCGATCAGCCGCTCGATGATATTGACCGCCTCGGCAAAGCCCGGCCCGCGGGTGACGCCGATCGGCGCGGTGTTGGTCAGCACGGCGACAACCTGCAGGTCGATCGCGGGGATGCGATAGACGGTACCGGCAGATGGACGTACTGGAAGGTCTGCACGCCGCCGGCGCTGACCATATAGGCCCCGACATTGGCGATGCTTCGGACGCGCAGCCCGAGAAAGCGGCCCTCCGCGTCGAGCGCCAACGCGGCCTCGGCCAGATGGTCGCGCGCCTGATGGTCGGCGAGAAAAACCTCGCTCCGGGTGGCAATCCATTTGACCGTCCGGCCGACCCGCTTCGCCGCCCAGAGCGTCAAGACATGCTCGGGATAGATGAAATTCTTGGCGCCGAACCCGCCACCGACATCGGGCGCCACGAACCGCACCGCCGCCGGAGCAACGCCGAGCGCGCGGGCGGTGTTGTCGCGGGTGGTGTGAATGCTCTGGCTCGAGACATAGGCCGTGTATCGGCCGTCATTCGCATTCCAAAGGCCGATGACGCCGCGCGGCTCGATCGGGTTGGTGACGATCCGGTGATTGTCGATTTGAAGCTCGACGATATGCGCCGCCGCCGCGAAAGCGGCGTCGACCGCGGCGGCATCGCCGGTCCGCCAATCGAGGCAGACATTGCCCGGGACCTCGTCCGAAATCTCGGGAGCCCCTGACGCGCGCGCGGCAGCTGCCGTCATCACCGCGGGTAACGGGCTATAGTCCACCATTACCATCTCGGCGGCATCGAGCGCCTCGGCGCAAGTTCCGGCGACGATCAGCGCCACCGGCTCGCCGACATAACGGACCTTGCCCTCGGCCAGCAAGGGCTGCAGCGCGAAGGCGAACGGCTCGCCTGTCTGAGGATTGGTTCGGGCGGAGGGCAGCAGCGGTTCGAGCCCGTCCGCGCGGACATCATCGACGGTCAGCACGGCGAGCACGCCGCGTGCCGCGCGCGCGTGTTCCGTGCCGATGCGTTCGATCAGCGCATGCGCCTGCGGGGAACGCAATACAACGGCATGCGCCAGGCCCCCGAAGCCTATGTCATCGAGATAACGTCCGCTCCCGGTGATAAAGCGCAGATCCTCGCGCCGCTTGGGAGCGTCGCCGATTACAGAGCGGGTCGTCGCCATCGTCTCTCCCCACAGCTGCGAACGAATGTCTCCCCTATTGCGGCAACTGGTATCCGACGGCACTCTCGATCTCGATGGTCTTCTCTACCGCCGGGCGCGCCATCATGCGCCGGTAATGGGCGAAGAGGCCGGGATAGGCGCCGTGAGCCGGGTGAAGCGTGGTGAAAAACCGCCAGAACAGGCGGAACAAGTGGATGTCGGCGATCGAATAGCGGTCGACCGCCCATTCCTTTCGCGCCAGCCGGTTTTCGGCGATCTCGAACACCTCTTTCCACCGCGCCGATCGGCTTGCCGGGTGGATCGTCGAGGCGATAAACGACATCCAGGAGATGATTTGGGACTCAGCTTCGAGGTCGCCTGCCGGGAAGAGACCAGCGTCAGGAAAGCTCTTGGCGAGATAGTAGAGGACCGCCGCCACTTCGGTCAGCGGCCGGCCGTCGACGAGCAGGGTCGGAACTTTGCCTTCGGGGTTCAACTTGAGGTATCCCGGCGTGTGTTGTTCGCGCTTGGCAAACGATATCCACCGGCTCTCGAAATCGACGCCGATCTCATGAGAGCGATGTGGGGCGCCATCGAACTGGATCCGGGTGACAAATACAATGTGAGCATAGGCGTTTCCTTCGAAAGCGGAGGGATTGTAAATAGACTGTGGACCCCTCGAAGAGAACCATCCGCTTCGCCCGCTCGCTGTTCGGCTTCTGCCGCGGCGGTCCCGATAAACGGGACTATGGACTCTCCTAGTACGATCAATTAACGTTTGAGCTTGGGAGGCGCCGACAATTTGCGTTAGCAGATGAAAGTTTGCATTTCGGCCACCCTTGCATTCGCTCTCTCGGCCGTTTGCGCTGCGACGGCCGTAGACGCGGGGCCCTGCGCCCGCGACAAATCAACCAACTGCTTCGATCTCCCTGCGACGATAAATTTCAGCTCAGTCTCCGAAATTTCCAAACAGATCGTCAGTGAAGAAAAGATAAAGCCACCGCCGTTGAAAAATCCGGGGGAAGGGTCAACGTCAACTCCATATACCGGGCCAATGATTGGGACAAATCCGCGGCCGGGGAGAACGCCGACCGTCGGATACTATTGGTCTCTGGAGTAAAGACCAGCCGAACACCCGAAGCAATTGTGTTGTCTGACGATCGCCTGATGCAAATCCTCCAGGCGCTGGCGGTACTCTTGTTCGTCAGCGTCGGCGCATTGTCGTTGGGCCGCGCCCGATACGCCTGGGTGAAATGGGCGAGATGGGGCTCGATCGCGATCTTTTCCGTGGCGGTGGTGTTCGCCCTGATCCTGAGCTTGCGCTGGGCGCTGATTCGGACTTTCTGACAAAGGATTCGCCGTTTATGGGTAGGCGACGTGGTAAGATGGCAAGGAGAATGGGGAAGGTCGCGATGTTCCGCAAATTTATCGTCCTGCTGGTGTGCGCCGCCGCGAGCTTGCCGGCGCCGCTGGCGGCGCAGACCGTCAAGATCGGGCTGATCAACAGCTATACCGGGTTTGTCGCGCAGGCCGGCGACGAGGGCCAGAAGGGGTTCGATCTCTACCTCAAGGAGCACGAGAAAGACTTGCCGCCCGGGGTCAAGATCGAGCTGATCCGCCGTGACGATACCTCGACGCCGGAAGTCGGCAAGCGGCTCGCGCAAGAATTAATCGCGCGCGAGCACGTCCAACTGTTGACAGGCGTGGTTCTCTCGCCAGTCGCGGCGGCGATCGCGCCGCTGACCGCCGAGGCGAAGGTGCCGATGCTGCTCTGTATCGCCTCGGCCGGGGTCCAGATCCCGCGCATCTCGCAATACATCGCGCGGGTCAGCTTTACGCTGTGGCAGCAAGGCTATCCGATCGGCAAATGGGCGGCCGAGCAGGGCTGGAAGACGGGCTATACCGCGGTCAGCGACTTCATCCCCGGCCACGATTCGGAGATGTCCTTTACCAAGGGATTCACCGATGGCGGCGGCAAGATTATCGGCGCCGTCCGCATGCCGCCGCAGAACCCCGACTTCATCCCATTCGTCCAGCGCATCAAGGATGCCAAGCCCGACGTCGCGTTCTTCTTCGTGCCGGCCGACCCGCAGGCGACGGCGTTGATCAAGGCGATCCGGGATCTTGGCGTGCGCGAGGCGGGGATCAACATCACCGCGCCGCAGGACCTCTTGCCGGACGAGGCGCTGCCCAACATGGGCGATACCCCGCTCGGAATTATCACTGCCGGCACCTATTCCACCGCCGGCAAGCGGCCGGCCAACGAGGCCTTTGTCGCCGCCTGGCACAAGGAATACGGCGACAACTCGATCCCCGATTTCTTGTCGGTCGACGCCTGGGATGGTGCGACCGCGATCTTCGACCTAGTCAAAGCGACCAAGGGCAAATTCACCGCCGATGAGGCGATGGAATTCTTCAAGAAATGGAAGAATCCGGACAGTCCGCGCGGCCCGGTCGAGATCGACCCGGTGACCCGCGACGTCGTGCAGAACATCTATATCCGCCGCGCCGAGAAGGTGGACGGCAAGCTCGCCAATGTCGAGATCGCGACGATCCCGATGGTTAAGGACCCGTGGAAGGAGCTGAACCCGGCGAAATAGGGTCGCGACCGCATACTCCGGCTGGCTCCGCATTAGAACGCCACCTCCGGCCATGTTCGCCCCTCACCCTCCCACGCCGACGGCGTGGGCCCCTCCCTCTCCCCGCTCCGCGGGGCGAGGGTCTGTAACGCCGGCGCAACACTTTCCCTCGCCCCGCTTGCGGGGAGAGGGCCAGGGTGAGGGGCATTGCTGGACGGCACGATGACCGATGCCTTTTCGGCCGCGGTCAGCATCCTCTTCCACGGCACCGCCCTTGCCATGGTGCTCTATCTGATCTCGGTCGGACTGTCGGTGACGATGGGGCTGATGGGGTTCGTCAACCTGGCGCACGGCGTCTTTGCGATGCTCGGCGGCTATGTCGTGACCAGCCTGATCGGCCGGCTCGGCGTACCGTTCGTCATCGCGCTCGGCGCTGCGACGGTGGCGACCGCGCTCGCCAGTGTCGTCGTCGAGCGGCTGCTCTATCGCCGGCTTTACAGCGCCGACGATCTCGACCAGGTATTGCTGACGATGGGCCTCATCTTCATGTCCGTGGCCGCCGCCACCTACTTCTGGGGCCCACTGGCGCAACCGATGCACCCGCCGCCCTGGCTCAGCGGCCCGATCAATCTCGGGTTTCGCAGCTTCCCCGGCTACCGCAGCTTCCTGATCCTGTGCGGCGCCGGACTGGTGACCGCGCTGTGGCTCGGCCTCGAACGCACGCACTTCGGCGTCCGCATCCGCGCCGCGGTCGACAATCTGCGGATGGCGCAATCGGTGGGGGTCAACACCTCGCGCCTGTTCACGCTGACTTTCGCGCTGGGCAGCGGATTGGCAGGGCTGGGCGGCGCGCTCGGTGCCGACCTGCTGGCGATCGAACCGACCTACGCGCTCGAAAATCTCGTCTATTTCCTGATCGTCGTGGCGGTCGGCGGGCTCGGCAGTATCCGGGGGCCGTTCGTCGCCGCGCTGGTGATCGGCATCGCCGATACCGGCTTCAAGTATCTGCTGCCAGAACTCGGCGCCTTCTTTATTTATGCCCTGACAATGGTGATTCTGCTGTGGCGACCGAGGGGCTTGTTCGGGCGAGCGGCATAAGGCCAGGCGAATTCGCCGTCGGCGCCTTCGCGCGGCGTCATCGCTATCACCCGCTCGAGGCGTTGCCGTGGCTCGCGGCGTTGGCGGCGGCGATCGTCTTTCCCAACTACTTGCCGCTCGGTTCGCAGATCCTGGCGACGATCCTGTTTGCGCTGTCGGCCGACCTGGTGCTCGGCTATGCCGGCATCGTCACCTTGGGTCATGCCGCGTTTTTTGGTACCGGCGCCTATACCGCCGGGATTCTCGCAGCCAACGGCTGGGGCGAGCCGCTTACCGGGCTGCTTGCCGGGGCGGTGGCCGCAGGACTGGTCGGGTTCTTGTCGGGGCTGGTGGTACTGCGCACCACCGGCCTGACCCTGCTGATGCAGACCTTGGTCGTCGCTACCCTGTTGCACGAAGCAGCGAACAAGGCCTCCTCAATCACCGGCGGTGACGACGGGCTGCAGGGCATGGAAGTCTGGCCGATTTTCGGCGTCTTCCGCTTCGACCTGTTTGGCCGCACCGCCTATGCCTACTGCCTCGTCGTATTGTTCGTGTGCTGGTGGCTGGCGCGCCGCCTCGTCCATTCGCCGTTCGGTCGCTCGCTGACTGGGATTCGCGAGAATGCCCGCCGCATGCACGCGATCGGCACCCCGGTCGCCCATCGCCGGCTCGTCATCTATACGATCTCGGCGGCCTTGGCCGGCATCTCGGGGGCGTTGATCGCGCAGACGACGCAATTTGTCGGCCTGACCAGCCTCAGCCTCGACCGTTCCGGCACCGTTCTGATCGTGCTGATCATCGGCGGGGTCGGACAGCTTTACGGCGCGTTCATCGGTGTGCCGCTCTATATGGTCGCGCAGGACCGCTTCTCCGAAATCGATCCGGTCTACTGGTACTTCTGGATCGGCCTATTGATGGTTGTTGTCGTGGTTTTTGCCCGCGGTGGCGTGCTCGGGCTCTTCGACCGGTTCCGGCGATGAATATGCCGGCGCTCGAGACGCGTGGGCTGCAGAAAAGCTTCGGGGCGCTAACCGTAGCCAACGCCATCAATTTTCGCCTCGAGCGCGGTGCACGGCACGCGCTCATCGGTCCGAACGGCGCCGGCAAAACGACCTTTGTAGAGCTGGTGACGGGAGCGTTGCGACCGAATGCCGGGCAAATCCGGCTCGATGGTGCCGACGTGACCTCCTTGCCGCAAGCAGTACGGGTCAAGCGCGGTCTCGTCCGCACCTTTCAAATCACTGCGTTGTTCCGCCGACTGAGCATTCTCGAAAACGTGACCCTGGCGGTCTGGGAGCGGCAGGGGATCGCAGGCGACCTGTTCCACCCGGCCGGTCATCATCGAGCGGCAATCGAGGAAGCTCACGCGTTACTCGAACGGCTCGGGCTCGAAGATGAAGCACTGCGCCCGGTCAGCATGCTTGCCTATGGCCGCCAGAGGCTGATCGAGATTGCCGTGTCACTCGCGCTGTCGCCCAAGGTTCTGCTGCTCGACGAGCCGGCGGCCGGAGTTCCGTCGGGCGAGAGCGGCAGGATCATCGAGGCCATCGAGCGGTTGCCACAGGACATC
>Ga0306924_10001107_pt1 | contig 24156 bp, 23 predicted proteins | sample sta12Can44000111_FD_203756 | JGI IMG/M metagenome (GOLD analysis project Ga0306924, IMG submission 203756) | Lab enrichment of tropical soil microbial communities from Luquillo Experimental Forest, Puerto Rico - statanox.12C.anox.44.000.111 (v2)... | ecosystem: Environmental > Terrestrial >...
TCTTTCAGGCCTCGCCTCGCGGCGCGTGTGATTTCACCCTTGCGCTTCGCTATCACTTCACGTCCATCACGTTGTGAAGAGGACTTGCACCTCCCAGCTGTCAAACATGCTCGGCACACAATAGAAAGCCCCGGCGTGCTGAGCCGAGGCTTCCTGGGGAGCTTAGGTGCGATTTCTGAATCGTTACTTTCAGAAGCCTACGCCCGCAGAGAACACTTGGGAATCGGGGCGTTTTCCTAGAGAGGGTAGGGTCAAGACTGTAGTGAAAACTGTAGGGAATGCCTGCTTGGATGGGCTCATATTCTGGTGGCAGTTCTGGTGGCAGTTGGTTTTGCTATTTCGTGCCACCGGATGCACCTCGCGGGCTCTAGTCCCGTGCTTGGCAGCCTGAATTTTCAACGATTTGCACTGTCGTGCGTTTCGGTGCCAGCGAATCGCTAAGATTTTAAGTCCCGTGCGTCTGCCACTTTCGCCACCCGGGCAGGTCGCTCCAAAACGGTGGATGCGGCGCGACCATTGTACATTTTCACGTTTCGCCGCTGACGCCCCTGTTTCGCCAAAGATGGCGTCAGGGTTGGGTCCGAGATCGTGGATCGGGAGTTCAGCCAGGGCAGCTGATGGCTATGTGCCGTTTCCACTTGAAACGGTTGTTGTGCCAGTCGCGGGTCCGCGCAACTTGTAGCGCAGTAACTTTCCAGCTGCGCTCTTCGGAAGCGTATCCACGAATTCGATGTGCCGGGGATATTTGTAGGGAGTGATCCGTTGCTTGACAGACTCCTGCAGTTCCCTCGCAAGATCGGGCGAGCCTGTTACGCCCTCCCGCAACACGACAAACGCTTTCGGAGTGAGGAGCGCAGTAGGTTCTCGATATGCCACCACGGCCGCTTCGAGGACGCTGGTGTGTTCAATTAGTGCGCTTTCGACTTCCGCCGGCGAGACCCACTGCCCTGAAACCCGAAACATGTCGTCAGAACGTCCTGCGTACCAGTAATAGCCGGCTTCATCAACCCAATACTTATCGCCGGTAAAGAACCACTTCCCGCGCATGCGGTCAGTCGTGAGCTGTCTCCGATTCCAGTAACAAGGTGCGATGCTATCGCCCGCCACGAGTAGGTCTCCAATGGTGCCGGGTGGCACATCGCGCTCGTCTGAATCCACTAGGCGCAGTTCGTAGCCGGGAACTTCGCTACCCGTAGTTCCAGGCCTCACCTTACCCGGTCTGGCCGACAAGTAGATGTGAAGCGCCTCGGTGGATCCTATCCCGTCGAGAATTTCGACTCCGAACTTTCTATGCCACCTGCGATAAATTTCGGCAGGGAGTGGCTCTGCGGCGGAAATCGCCAGGCGAACACAGTCCAGGCAGTACGACTCCTTTTCGGCCTCTTGCAGCATTTGTGCATACAAGGTCGGAACCGAGAAGAAAAGGGTTGGTCGGGTCCTCTGCGCAACCTCCAAAACAGCCTTCGCATGTGCCTTGCTAGGGAAAAGAATGGAAGTCGCGCCAGCGTAAAACGGAAACATGAGTCCATTGCCGAGTCCGTATGCGTGGAAGAGTTTGGAGGACGAAAACGTAATGTCATCAGGACTGATTCCTAAGATTTCGACCGCATAGCTCTTGCAGCAGTGGATCCAATCACGATGGAGGTGTACAGCAGCCTTCGGGCGGCCCGTGCTGCCCGACGTCCACAACCAGAACGCGACGTCCTCACCAGTTGTTCTTGCGGGACTCAGTTCCGCGGAATTCGCGGCCAGCCAGTCATCCCAGCGCAGGCATCCGGGCTGAGGGTCGCCAACTACGATCACGTGGCGAAGATGGCGCTGCTGGCGGAGTACTGGAGCAACCTCGCTGAAGATTACTGAATAAACGATAAGTATCCGTGCCTTGCTCTCGCGGAGGAAGTAATCGTATTCGGCGGTTCGGGCAAAAGTGTTTGTTGGGACCGCCACAGCGCCGACTTTGACCACCCCGAAATATGCAATGGCAAACTCCGGGCAGTCGGGCAGCAATAACAAGACTCGCTGCTCCTCGTGCAAACCCAAACGCAGCAGTCCATTCCCCGCACGATTGATGCTCGCGGCCACGTCTTCGTACGTAAGAACCGACTCCCCACATCGAATCGCCGCCTTCTCGGCACGGCCTTCGCGGAGATGGCGATCCACGAAATAGTCGGTGAGGTTAAAGAAGGGGTGCCCTTCTGAAGTTGGGCCCATGCTCGAGAGTGTATTCCCAATGTTCATTACTCGGCGCGGCGGTGTTGCCGTCAGTCCCGCTTTTGCTTCCAGCAAGAGAAGGGGCAGATCTGTGATCCGCCCCTCAAACCTTCTGCCCTGCAGCTTCTAGACCAGCTTCGCCTTAGACACCGGAAGCTCGCGCACGCGCTTGCCCGTCGCCGCGTAAATCGCGTTACATAGCGCTGGAGCAAACGGAGGCACGCCAGGTTCTCCTACGCCCGCTGGAGGAGCATCGCTTTCCACCACGTACACATTGGTGCGCTGTGGAGCGCGATCCATGCGAACCACCTGGTAATTGTTGAAGTTCTTCTGATTCACCATCCCCTTGCTGACCGTGACCTCGCTGAACAAAGCCAGGCTGGCGGCGAAGCTCGACGCGCCCTCGAACTGGTTACGAACGTTGTCGGGAGCCACCACTGTTCCCGCATCCACCGCCGTCCATACATTGGGGATCGTGACCTTCCCGTGATCGTCGACTTCCACCTCCACAACGGTGGCCACATACGTCAGGAAGCTGCGGTGAGCGGCGATCCCAAAGCCGTGCCCCTTGCCGTTCGGCTTCTTCCCCCAGCCGGATTTTTCCACGGCGATCTCAACCACCCGCCGCAATCGCGCCGTGTCGAGCGGATATTTCTTCCCATCCTCCCCTTCGTCGGGCCTGTACTCCAGCGGCACGATGCGCCCCGGCCCGATCAGGTCCAGTAGATATTGCGCCGAGTCCTTGCCCGCCGCATTCGCCAGTTCATCCGCGAACGAGTGAATCGCAAACGCGTGATAGATGTTGGCCACGCTCCGGAACCAGCCGATCCGAATATGCGCATCCGCCGGCCCATTTTCCGCGCGGTGGTTGAGGATATCGAACGGCAGATTGTTCCACCCCAGACCCATCTCATCATCGGCGTATTGTGCACCCGCTTCGAACGTCGAATTGATCGGTGGATACACAGTTCGCTGCAGCCACGCGATCGGCAATCCGTTTGGTCCGATTGCCGCTTTCATGTACATGGCAGCAACCGAGTGGAAGAAATCGAACCGAATGTCATCTTCCCGTGACCACACCACCTTCACCGGCTTGCCCAATTGCTTCGACAGGTAGGCCGCCTCCGCGACCTGGTCCGGCTTCGACTTCCGTCCGAAGCCCCCGCCCAACAGCGTGACATGGCAAGTGACATCTTCCTTCCTGATGCCCAGCATCGACGACACCGTGTCCTGCACTGCTTGCGGATTTTGCGTCGGAGCCCACGCCAGCACCTTACCGTCGCGATATTCAGCCACCGCCACCGGGGGCTCCATCGAAGCATGCGCCAGATGCGGCGCGTAGTACTCGGCTTCCATGATCTTGCCGCCTTTGGCGAACGCCGCATCTACATCCCCGACGTTGCGCACCACCTTGCCCGGCTTACGCGACGTCTCTTCCAGAGTTTTGCGAAATGCTACCGAGTCGTACGACGAGTTGGGGCTCTCGTCCCAATCAATCTTCAGCGCCGTTCGTCCCTGGAACGCCGCCCAGGTGTTATCGGCGATCACCGCCACTCCGCCCAGAGGCTGAAACTGGTACGGCATCTTGTAAATCGGAATCGTCAGTGTCTTCTGGACGCCCTTCATCTTGAGCGCTTCTTTGTCGTCATACGACGTGACCTGCTGCCCAAGCACCGGCGGATGCTCCACCGACGCATACACCATCCCCGGCATCTTGGCATCCATACCGTAAGTCGCTTTCCCCGTCACAATGTCCTGCAGATCGAACAGCGCATTGTCCTTACCGATGTAGCGCCATTCCGACCGCTGCTTCAACGGGACGTCTTCTTTCTTCGGAACCGGCAACTTGGCCGCAAAACCCGCCAGTTCGCCATAGCTCAGCTTCCGTCCGCTCGCCTTATGCACCACGAAGCTCGCGTCGGTCGAGCAGTCTTTTTCCGGCACGCTCCATTGGTTCGCGGCCGCCGAAATCAGCATGGCTTTGCCCGTGGCACCGATGTGCCGCATCTGGTCGAAGAAGCTGCGCACCGAGTGCGACCCGTCTGTATCCTGCTCTCCATATTTCGGATCGCCGATTGCCTGGTCGATCTTCACCTTCGACCAATCCGCATCCAGTTCGTCCGCGACCACCAGCGGCAGTGCTGTGCGGCTGCCGCAACCCATCTCAGAGCGATGCGCCACGATCGTGATCGTCCCGTCGCTGGCGATGCCCAGGAAAATGTCCGGCTGGAATGCCGCGCTCGCATCGCGGTTCTCCTTGGACCACAACAATTCAGGAACATACTGTGCGCCCAGCACGAATGCACTGGCGGCGAAGACGCCCTTGAGAAATCCGCGTCGACTGACATTTTCGATGTTCATGCCAGCTCCTTCGCGGCCTGATGAATGGCCGCCCGTATGCGCTGGTACGTCCCACAGCGGCAGATGTTGCCCGACATAGCCGTGTCAATATCCCGATCCGTTGGATTGTGCTTTTGGTTCAGCAGCGCGATGGCCTGCATGATCTGCCCGACCTGGCAGTACCCGCACTGCGGCACCTTGATCTCCATCCAGGCCTTTTGCACCGGGTGCAATCCGTTCGCTGAGATTCCTTCAATGGTGGTGATGCTCGTGCCGTTCACTTCCTTCATTGAAACCGAGCACGACCGCACCGCATCGCCATTTTGGTGCACCGTGCAGGCTCCGCACAGCGACATCCCACAGCCGAACTTGGTTCCTGTGAATCCAGCGACATCGCGCAGATACCAAAGCAATGGCATGTCCGGATCGCCGTCGTAGGTCCGCTCCGCGCCGTTCAGTTTGAACTGAATCATGGTTCCTCCGGTTGAGCCGAGCTAGCTGGTGGGAAGTCACTCTATATTAGTGATCCGCCCCCAAGGGTTCAATGCGGCGCGAGCACAAAGCCTTGTCATCTTGAGCCCCAGCGAAAAGCGTGACTTCAGGAAAGTCGAAGGGAACTGCTCTTGGTGACCCCCAAGAAGGTGCTCTTTGCCTTGCGAATTTTCCACAGGCAGCCTGCCGCCGGCCGCCAACCAAAAGACCAATTACTTGCGTGACACCCAAGCGCACCAATTCTCTTGACCGCATCGCAAATATCCCGCATCTTTCTCTTAACAGATGTCGCATTTGGTGGCTTATGTCGATGGCGGGTCCTTGGGCAATCCGGGGCCGGCTGGTATTGGAGTAGTGATCCACGATGCCGAGGGCCAGAAGGTCCGCATCGCCAAGTGGATCGGACGCCAGGACAACAACGTCGCCGAATATCTTGCCCTCCTCGAGGCCCTGCAATACGCCGTTACGCTGAAGGCCCGAGCGATCCACGTCTTTTCCGATTCTGAAGTTGTCGTACGCCAGATGACCGGCAAGTACCGCTGCCGCAGTCCGCGCCTCTACTCACTACACTGGACCTGCCGCAAGCTGATCCGCGCCCTCGAGTTCACCATCACCCACGTTCCACGATCACGCAACGCTGAGGCCAATCACCTCGCCAGTTCTGCCGCCCGCCGCGGCCAACGCGTGGCCTTGCTCTCTCCGGTCGTCGATCCTGTGTCCTCCACGCTGGCTGCACCGGCCGTCCTTCATCGCTGATCTGCATCATCCGCGCGCTATAATTTCCCGTTTCCGAAACGCCGCTTTCAAGGAATCCTTTGGCCCTGCGCAGCAAGGACCGCGAGTTGGGGATGGACCGCCTGATTTCGCGCCGCGACTTTCTCAATGGCATCGCCGTAAGCGTCGGGGGCCTGCTTGCCGCCGACCCTTTCCTTGCCGCCCTCACGTCCGCGGACGAATTCGCCCCTGAAAACGCGCCCGGCTACTATCCCCCCGCGCTCACCGGAATGCGCGGCAATCATGACGGAACCTTCACCTACGCGCACCGCCTTCGCGATGGCGAGAGCTGGAATGGCGACGGAGCGCCGACCAAGACAGGAGAGATCTACGACCTGGTCATCGTCGGCGGAGGCATCAGCGGCCTTGCTGCTGCCCACTTTTACCGCAAGACCGCCGGCCCCAAAGCCCGCATCCTGATTCTCGACAATCACGACGATTTCGGCGGACACGCCAAGCGTAACGAGTTCCGCTCCGGCGGCCGCACCTTGCTGGCCTACGGAGGCACCCAGTCCATCGAAAGCCCTGGCCGGTACAGCAAGGTCGCCCGGGGCGTGCTCACCGACCTCGGCATCGATACCGAGCGCTTCTACAAGGCCTACGACCAGAAGCTCTATAGCAAGCTAGGCACCGCCGCTTTCTTTGACAAAGAAACTTTCGGGGAAGATCGCCTCGTGCCCGGCCTCGGCTCTACGCCTTGGCCCGAATATCTCGCGAAGTGTCCGCTTTCAGAAGAACTCCGGCGCGACATTGCCCGTGTCTACACCGCCAAGGTCGACTACCTCCCCGACCTCTCACCCGAACAAAAGCGTCAGAAGCTCGCCAAGACGAGCTATGCCGACTTCCTCACTCAAGTCTGCAAGGTCCACCCCGACGCTTTGAAGTTTTTTCAGAGCTACACCAACGACCTGTTCACGGTTGGAATCGACGCCGTCTCAGCGCTTGACTGCTACCGCGAAGGCGACGACTACGGGGGCTATTCCTACGCCGGCTTCATTGGTATGGACCTCGGCGAAGACCGCGAAAGGGAAGAGCCCTACATCTTTCATTTCCCCGATGGCAACGCCTCCATCGCGCGGCTGCTAGTGCGAGATCTGATCCCCGGCTCCATCCCCGGCCACACAATGGACGACATCGTCACTGCCCGCGCCGACTACAGCCGCCTCGACCAAGGCGGCGCTCCCGTCCGCATCCGCCTCAGCAGCACCGCGGTACACGTCGCCCACGCCGGACCGAAGCCTGGCACCGGCGATGTCGAAGTGGCCTACGTTCGCGGCAAGAAATTACTGAGCGTGCAAGCTCGGCAATGCGTGCTCGCCTGCTACAACGGAATGATCCCGTATCTCTGCCCCGAACTGCCCGACAAGCAAAAAGAGGCGCTCTCGACAATGGTCAAGGCGCCGCTGGTCTACACGCACGTCGCCATCAAGAACTGGACCGCCTTCCAGAAACTTGGCATCCGCCAGATCGAAGCTCCCGGCAGCTACCACACCTACGCCTCCCTCGATTTTCCGGTCAGCATTGGCGACTACCAGTTTCCCAGCAAGCCCGAGGAGCCCATGGTGCTCTTCCTGCTCCGTACGCCGTGCAAGCCCGGGCTCCCCACGCGCGAACAGCATCGCGCCGGCCGCGCCGAACTCATGCACACTTCGTTCGCGACATTCGAACGCAATATCCGCGACCAACTGGGTCGCATGCTCGGCTCCCACGGCTTCGACCCTGCTCCCGACATCGACGCCATCACCGTCAATCGCTGGGCCCACGGTTACGCATATAACTACAGTTCGCTCTTCGATCCCGACTGGAAGGAAGAAGAAAAACCCTGGGTGATCGGGCGCAAGCCATTCGGCAACATCGCGATCGCCAACTCCGATGCCGGCGCTTCGGCCTACACCGATTGCGCAATTGACCAGGCCTACCGCGCAGTGACCGAGTTGATGAAAGCGTAGCTTGGGCTCCCCGTTTTCGAAGCGGCGAGAGATTTGTATCAGGGCGAGCCTTCAGGCGCGACGTTGAGCGCGATCGTTCTACCCGCCTTCAGGCGCCGCGCAGGCTGGCGGAAGATAGGAAAGCGCATGACCCTGCTCGATCCACTCTTCGGCTGGAAACCCATAGACGAAATCTTCTCTGACGCCTCCCGCCTCCTGCGTATGCTCGACTTCGAAGCCGCGCTTGCCCGCGCCGAGGCCCGCGTCAGCCTGATCCCTGCCGATGCCGCCTTGTCAATCTCCAGCCACTGCCGCGCCGAACTCTTCGACCTCAACGCCCTGGCCCGCGCCGCGGCTGATGCCGGCAATCTCGCCATCCCCATGGTTCGGCAACTCACTGATCTTGTCGCCAAAGCCGACAAAGATGCCGCTCGTTACGTCCACTGGGGTGCTACCAGCCAGGACGCCATTGACACGGGCCTGACTCTGCAACTTCGCGACGCCCTACACGTCGTCGCATCCGAACTTGATCATCTCTGCGCCGCGCTTGCCCAACTTGCCGAAAAGCACAGAGCCACGCCGCTCGCCGCCCGCACCTGGCTCCAGCAGGCCATCCCCAGTGTTTTCGGGCTCAAAGCCGCCGGCTACCTCGACGCCCTCACCCGCCACCGCTCCCGCCTCCGTGAACTCGAGTCACGCGGCATCGTCCTGCAATTCGGCGGAGCGGCTGGAACCCTGGCCAGCCTCCACGACCGTGGTCTCGACGTCGCCAAGGTCCTCGCCGAAGAACTCAAGCTCCCACTCCCCGATGTCCCCTGGCACGCCCACCGCGATCGCATCGCCGAGGTCGCCACCACACTCGCCCTTCTGACAGGAACCCTAGGGAAGGTCGCCCGCGACCTCTCGCTCCAAATGCAAACCGAAGTCGGAGAACTCTCCGAGCCCGCCGCCGCAGGCCGCGGGGGCTCCTCCACCATGCCGCAGAAACGCAACCCGGTGGCCTGCGCTACGATCCTCGCTGCCGCCGATCGCGTACCTGCGCTGGCCAGCACCATCCTCAGGTCGATGACTCAGGAACACGAGCGCGGACTGGGCAACTGGCACGCCGAATGGGAAACGCTTCCTGAACTCGTCCGCCTAGCCGCCGGGGCCCTGCACCGCGCTGCCGAAACACTCGCCGGCCTCGAAGTCGACACTGTCCGCATGCGCCAGAACCTCGAGATCACCCACGGCCTCATCTATGCCGAAGCCGTCTCGATGGCCCTCAGTCCACACCTCGGAAAACGCCCGGCCCACCAGATCCTCGAAAAGGCTTCGCAGAGAGCAATTGCGGAGAAGAAGCACCTGTGCGACATCCTCGCCGCTGACCCGACAATTACCTCGCGTATCAGCGCCGCAGAACTCGACCAGCTCTTCGACCCCGCCAACTACACCGGCATGTCGTCACAGTTCATTGATCGGGTGCTTGCGACGCACAAGAAATCCGAAAGCAAGCCATAAGCTCATGCCTACCGCGCAACTTAAGGATGTTCATCTCCAATACGAATTCTCAGGACCGGACCGCGCCCCCGTGCTCGTGCTCGCGAACTCGCTCGGCACCAGCCTCGCCATGTGGAACCCGCAACTCCCGGAGCTTTCCCGTAGCTTTCGCATCCTGCGCTACGACATGCGCGGCCACGGGCAATCAGAGGTCACACCTGGTCCCTACACGATCCCGCAACTTGCCTCCGACGTCCTCCGTCTGCTCGACGCCCTTGGCATAGATAAAGTCGACTTTTGCGGGCTCTCCATGTCGGGCATGATTGGAATGCAACTCGCGCTCGAATCTCCGAACCGTCTCCGCAGAATAATCGTCTGCAATACGGCCCCCAAGCTCGGCACACCAGCCGCCTGGAACACCCGTATCCAAACTGTCCAAACCAGCGGTATGAAATCGGTGGCCGACGCCGTCATCGAGCGCTGGTTCACCCCCGAGTTCCGAGCCTCTGCGCCCGCCGCAGTCGAATCCACCCGCCAAATGCTCTTGCACACGCCCTCCGAGGGTTACGCGGCCAGTTGCGCCGCTGTTCGTGACATGGACGCGACCAGTACTATCTCCTCGATCCGCGTCCCGACGCTGATCATCCACGGCAAGCGCGACCCAGTGACTGCTGCCGACGACGGCCAGAGAATGGCCGCCGCCATCCTAGGCGCACAACTCGTCAACCTGCCCGCGGCCCACTTGTCCAACATCGAAGCCGCAGCTCCATTTACTATGGCGGTCGCGAAATTTCTCCAGGCTTGAGCGAGGTTCTCGATGGACGATCGTGAGCGATATCAGCAGGGGATGTCGGTCCGCCGTACCGTTCTCGGCGATGATCACGTCACCCGCGCCCTGAAAAACACCAACGACTTCAACCGCGAGTTCCAGGACCTTATCACTCGCTACGCCTGGGGCGAGATCTGGACGCGTCCTGGGCTGCCTCGCCATACCCGCAGCCTGATCGTGATCGCCACCATGGTGGCGCTCAATCGCAGCGAAGAACTTCGTATGCACATCCGCGCCGCCTTCAATAACGGCGTCACCCGTGACGAAATCAAGGAAGTCCTGCTGCAGTCTGCCGTCTATTGCGGAGTACCCGCCGGGAACTCCGCCTTCCATGCTGCCGAGTTGGTGTTCGCTGAAATTGACGGAGGCAAGTAATCAGAGATAATCGGAACGGGATGCTCACCAACCACAAAACCATCCACGTCGAATGGGGTGACTGCGATCCCGCCGGCATCGTCTACTACCCGCGTTATTTCGCCTGGTTCGACAACTGCACCGCGGCGCTCTTCGAAGCCGCCGGACTCCCCAAGCACCAGATGCTCAAGGCCTACGGCATCGTGGGCATCCCCATGGTCGACACCCGCGCCCGCTTCCTCGCGCCTTCGCGCTTCGGCGACGACGTCGTCGTCGAATCTTCCATTACCGAATGGCGCCGCAGCAGTTTTGATGTCCAGCACAAGCTCTACAAAGGATCCACGCTCGCCGTCGAATGCTCCGAGACCCGCGTCTGGGCCGTTCGTTCCAAGACCGATTCCGATGCCATCGAAGGCCAGTCGGTTCCCGCCGACGTCATCGCCCGCTTCGGAGCACCCCAGAAACGCTGATGCCCATTCAACCCATCTCGCAGAAAGCCATCCCGTGAGCCAGACCCGCACCCAGGTCGGAATCATTGGCGCTGGCCCCGCGGGCCTCGTCCTCTCCCACCTGCTTCATCTCCACGGCATCGAGTCCATCGTCCTCGAAAACCGCAGCCGTCAATACTGCGAGGAGCGCAATCGCGCCGGCGTGCTCGAGTGGGGAACCGTCGAACTCCTCTCGCAGATGGGTGTCGCCGACCGCCTCCACCGCGAAGGTCTCGTTCACTACGGCATCGAAATCCGTTTCCAGGGCCGCAGCCACCGCATCGACTTTAAAGACCTCACCGGACGCGCCATCACCGTCTACGGCCAGCACGAAGTCATCAAGGACCTTGTCCGCGCCCGCCTCGAAACCGGAGGCCAGATCGAATTCGAAGTCGACAACGTCACCGTTGCTGACTTCAACTCAAACAACTCAATCATCCGCTACACAAAAGACAACACCCCGCACGAAATCCGCTGCGACTTAATCGCCGGATGCGACGGCTTCCACGGCATCTGCCGCCCCACCATCGAAAGCGCGCTCACGCTCTTCGAGCGCATCTATCCCTTCGCCTGGCTGGGCATCCTCGCCGAAGCCCCGCCTTCTTCTGAAGAATTGATCTACGCCTACAACGATCGTGGCTTCGCCCTGCACAGCATGCGCTCCCCGCAGATCACGCGTCTTTACCTGCAATGCTCACCAGAGGAAGACCTCGACCTCTGGCCCGAAGATCGCATCTGGGAAGAACTGCACACTCGGCTCGCCGGGGGCAGTCACTGGAAGCTCAACATGGGCCCGATCGTGCAGAGAGGCGTCACCGCCATGCGCAGCTTCGTCGTCGAGCCGATGCGGCACGGTCGCCTCTTCCTCGCCGGCGATAGTGCCCACATCGTTCCCCCCACCGGCGCCAAAGGACTGAACCTCGCCGTCGCTGACGTCCGCATCCTCGCCCGCGCGCTGGAAGCGTTCTACAAGGAGAACCGCACCGATCTCCTCGATCAATATTCGGAAACCTGTCTCCGCCGCGTCTGGCGCGTGCAGCGCTTCTCCTGGTGGATGACCTCCATGCTGCACCGCCACGAAGGAAACCCCTTCGACCAGCGTCGGCAACTCGCCGAACTCGACTACGTCACCAGTTCTCGCGCCGCCTCGCAATCCCTTGCGGAAAACTACGTCGGACTGCCGCTGGACTTGGCAGACTGAGAATCGCTAGAGAGCGCGGCCCTCGCTCGCATGGTGAAGCGTTAAGAAAGGTCGGTGGCGTGAATATAGGCTAGATCGCCAGGCCAGATGCTCGATCACGGCTTGTCGAACGCTACGATTGTGTGCGCGCCGGAGTCACCATCTTGAGCCCGCGCGTCGAAAAGCTCTGCAGCACGTGCAGGAAAAGCTTCCGGATGTCTTCTGAACTGAACGAGGCAGGATACCCTGCGCGAGCCGAGAGAATCTTATCGCGCAGCAAGCCCTCCATCATGCCCACGATCGCCGAGCGCACTCCTTCCACGTGTAATTCTGGACGCAAATGCCCGGCCTTGCGCATTTCAGTAAGGAGACCATCAATAGTTCCGATGAGATTCAGGTACCCTTTCGTCACGAGAACCATGTGCCCCTCCTTCCGAATCCTCCGTCCCTCCAGTAGAAATAGTTGCTTGAGCTGAGCGTCTTCTTCGAGCTTGGTCAAGATCAGACCCGCCAGCGCTTGGAGTTTGGCGCTTGGCGACGGCAGATATTCAATTGCTCCGAAGGCGTCCGCAATTCGCGTCCAGCCATCCTCGAAAATGGCCTCGAGAAGCCCCTCCTTGCTTCCGAAATGTTTAATGATCTGCGATTCACTCGTCTGAGCCGCGCGCGCGATGGCGGCCGTGCTTGTATTTTCATACCCGTGGGTGGCAAAGAACTCCTTCCCCGCCAGCAAGATTCGGTCGCGGGGGGAAATCTTCGGTGACGGCGCATCACGCTCGCTTCTCACGTCACATTCTCCAAAACAGTCGGCCCGACAATCGCGGACTCTCGCAAGTAGTGTTACTACTCACTTCTACAGCATATGCCTTATTGCCTCAAATTAACGACAGATTTATATAGTCGTGGTACTACTGCTATTCGGTTCAGTGCGCGCTGAGGGTTACCCATTCACCGGCCAGGCTTCACCGCGTTCCTTGGGCTCTGGGCTTTGGTTGCTCGCACGACAATTCCTTTGGAGGACAAATCGAAAGATGAGGCACATCTCAACACTATTGCTCGTTTTGGCCTTCTGCACACCGGCGTTTGCCGCCTCCTTTAGTGGCACGTTGAACCCGCCTCCCGTCGGAACAAGCACTAGTACCCTGATCTGGAATGGGACGGTCAGCGGCGTGATCGGCGATGCCAACGTTCTCGGCTTGATCAATCCGCCCTGCGACTCCACCCTCTGCGACATTTACACGCTGATGGTGAACGTGCCGGCGGCGTATTACACAACGAACCCCAACTATGCCGTTCACATCAATGTGAGCGATACGCCCAACCAGCCCCAGAACGACATCGATCTCTACATCTACGATTCCGCCGGGAACCTGGTATGCAGCGGACTCTCCTCCGATCCCACCGCCGAGGATGTCGACTGTGGCCAGCTCAGCACGGGGACTTACCAGGTGCAGGTCGTGCCGGCACTTTGCGCCAATCAGCCCTACAACGGCCAGATCATCCTGGAGCCGGAGCCCGCCACCACGATCCAGCACACTGGCCTCGTGCGCTACCGTAGGGGGAACTTCACCTTCAGCACGCCCGTCGAGTTGACCCGTCCTCCGAACCTGACCAGCACGGGCGGTACGGGAGCGTTTTTCGATAGTGATGGAGAACCGCGCGTGGTTCATGACTCACTCGGCAATCTATACGCAGCGGCAACGCAAGGAGTCCCTGCCGGCAGCGACATGTGGAGCTCGCTCGACGGCGGCGTAACCTGGAACTATCTGGGTGAGCCCGACGGCGCGGCCGCCGCCAACAAGCTCTCAGGCGTCAACGGTGCGGGCTTAGGCGGCGGAGATGAGGATCTGATCACACTGCCAAGCGGCCGTGTCGTGATGACCTCACTTTGGCTGGGCTCCAATACCACTTGCGTTTCCGATCACCAAGGCACACTGTGGGCTTGCAATCCAAACGGATCAACTGTGCCCGATGACGACCGCCAATGGCTGGCGAATTACGGCGGCAACATTGTGTATATCACCAGCAAGAATCTGGGCACGGTTCAATTTGGTCCCAATACGCTGTATGTGGCCAAGTCGACCGACGGCGGTGTGACCTTCCCGACGGTCAGCCTGGTGACGACCCCGGACTTGGGTATCCAGCCGGGCGACGAGGGCAACATCATCACCGACAGCAACGGCAATGTGTACCTGGTGTTCTTCGACCCCAGTGCCCAGATCCTGTATATGGCGAAGTCCGTCGATGGTGGCGGCACCTGGACCATCAAGCAGGTTTACTCAGTCCCGGCCTGCACGGCGACGCTGTGCGTCACGCTGAACCATGTATTCGCCTCGATTGCCGCCGACAAGGCCAACAATCTCTACATCGTCTTCAGCGACGGGTCCAACAGCTACTACACCAGCTCAACCGATGGTGGGGCTAGCTGGCGACTGCCTACGATCGTGCAGTCTGCGTTCGGGATCAAGTCGACGGTGGAGCCCTGGGTCGTGGCTGGCGATGCCGGGAAGATCAATGTCTTCTTTTACGGCACGACATCCAGAAACTTCATGGACAGCAAAGCGAATTGGATTGTCTATATGTCGCAATCGCAGAATGCGCTGGCAAGGGTGCCGACCTTCTCGATTGCACCCGCGACACCCTATGCAATCCACACTGGCGCGATCTGCAACAATGGTACGGGATGCCCGGCCGGTACCCGCACCATGTTGGAGTATTTCTTTCCCGATACCGCGCTCGACGGCAGCGGCCAGGCGGTCTATCCCGATAGCATTCACATTCAGGACACCACCGCCACGAATACCACGGTTTGGTTCGTCAAGCAGACTGGAGGTGACAGAGTCTCCGGTCAGTAATACCCGCTGTATCCCCCGGCTCAGGCTGCCTCCGGGCAGCCTGAGTTTTGCATGGCGGATTAGTACTTTCCTCCTTGGGTAGTAAGATCCGCGTTAGGGTTGCATGTTCCGCCGCAGTCCCGGTGAGGAATTGCGCACGCGTCGTTGACGCCCATCGTTCCTGTTTAATTTCTCAGCAAAAATTTCCTAAAATTTCCGTGTTGTTACAGTGGGCTCGTGATCTTCGTAGCTTTTCTTATCCCTACCGTCCTATCCCCTTGTGCTCGAGGTCACAGCCCCGGCGTCCTCTCCGATCAATAAGTGACTACAGCCCCAGTTTTCGAAACGGAGACACTATGATTCGCAGCGCAGTTGCAACCTGGATAGGCAGTCCGGCTATCGGCGAGGGCGCCGTCACCACCACCAGTGGCCTGATGTCCAATTACAACTCTTCTCTTTTCCAGTTCCGGACAACCTGAGGACCTGCAGCGCCCGGATTCTTGCCTCCTCCGTTTGCACGCGCCAGAATTTGCGCTTCGCTATATAATTCTCCGACCCGCTGGTGCAACCGGTGGGTGTCCTCTCAGCCGTGGCCTAAGTTCGCGCTCGCGGAGGGAGTGGGGTCACCGTAGTGCCTTCGTCTGGACGGTCCAGGCAAAAAATCCCTCGTGAGGCGTATGCAGATTCGTCCTGGTATCGAAATCGCCAGCTTGAGCGATGTGGGCTGCCAACGCGAAAACAACGAAGATGCGCTTTCTTACTGGGAGCCCCAGAGCGACGAGGTCTTCCAGCAGAAGGGAAGACTCGCCCTCGTTGCCGACGGCATGGGCGGCTATGAAGGCGGGCAAGAAGCTAGCCGCCTCGCGATCGAGGCCATTCAGGACGTCTACGACCACGACCCCGCGGGCGATCCACGCAACTCGCTGCTCAAGGGTTTTCAGGAAGCCCACGTCCGCATACAGCGTTACGCCGAAGCCCATCCTGAACTGCAGGGCATGGGTACCACCTGCACCGCTCTTGCCCTCAACGACTACCGCCTTTACGTCGCCCACGTCGGCGACAGCCGCTTGTACCTGATTCGCGGCAACGCTATTTCCCGCCTCACCCGCGATCATTCCTACGTTGGCCGTCTGGTCGAGTCTGGCGTTCTCAACTCCGACGAGGCCGAGCGTCACCCCCAGCGCCACATTCTCACCGCCGCCCTCGGGGCCGGAGGCGAGGTCAGCGCCGAGTCTCCTGCCAGCCCGCTCGTCCTCGAAAACGGAGACGTGCTCGTGCTGTGCACCGACGGCCTCTGGGGCCTCGTTCACGAAGACGAAATCCTCAAGATCGTTGGCGAACTCGAGACCGCCACCGCCTGCAATGAACTCGTCCGCCTGGCCCGCGAGCGCGGAGGCCCCGACAACATTACGGTCCAGATCCTGCGCCTTTCTTCCAACGGCTCGGGGCACTAGAGTTCGTAAGAGTTGCTGGCAGGGGGAGCGGCTTCAATCCAGCCGTGGGGTGATTTCAGATTGTCATTTCGGATGGCCCAAAGCCCACTCGTTCGAAAGGGTCAGCTTATTCTTCTGGAGTGGTTTCCTCTGTTTCAGATGAGCCCGTCCGCTGCGGCGCGTGCGGATCGCCTTCGGACCGCAGCCTGTTTTCAAGTCTGCTTAGAGTGCCCAGGGAATGGGCCACGGAGCGGGGCTCGCGCAGGCTGGCATCTGTTTGAAGGAGTTCACCGAGCCGTGCAATGGCAGCTCGTTTGACCTGGCGAATACGCTCGGGAAATTCGTCCAGTTCTATCTCTACCAGGTGGGCATCGGCCAGCGACTTCCTCGCGCGCTGATCCCGTTCTTCGCTCACAGTTTCACAATCCCCCGGAGGCAGCTTGCCAAACACTATCAGGGCTTGTCAGCTCGTTTGCTCAGTTCGTTGGAACTTCAGATAGATATATGCCAGGTACTGGTTCAGCTCAGCCCAGAAAGTCTCTTCTCGATTCCGCGGATCGACCCCACTCTCCGCCATGAAAACCAGTCTCTCTTCCCAAGCCTCGCGCTCGTCCTGCGAAACCTCATCCGTCGTTCGCCAGGTCGGCGACTCCGGGCATCCTTCTATCCGGTGCTCGGGGATAACCCGGCCATCTTCAAGAATGAAGTCGCGCCAGACCAGCCCCCAACGAATGTCTTTAAGAATCCCGGATTTTGGTCCGTCCGCGGTATTGAAGGTTACGAGTTCGCCTTCTTTAGGAGGCCAGTTCTCTCCGGTCTGCACTCTCTCAAGTAAAGTTTTCATTCGCTGCTTGGGTCGAGCTGCTGCTAATTGCTCTCCCCAGGTCCGGGCTCGCGTCCCACAATGTGAGGTCCATCGGTGCGCGGTCTCGGCCAAGGATTGCGGGAAAGAACCTCCTCGACGGCTCGCTCCACCATGGAGATGAAAGCTTGCGTGCCGGCCGTAGGGTCGGCGAGGGCGACCTCCAGATGCGGTGCCACTTCCACCGCAGGAATCGACTGGCTGTGCTGTCTGAGATAACCGATCCAGACGATCGTGACCGCATTATAAGCTGCGCTCTTTACCAGGCTGATGGTCGGACCGATGCTGCCGCCATAACGCATCGCAATGCTGACCAGAGTCAGCTCAATGCTGGCGAAAACTCCAAATCCCAGGGCGATTCCAAAAACCTGCTGGCGCCAGCAATTCTTGAGAAGTCTGCAAAGAATCAGCAGGAGGCAGAAGAGTCCGCATTGCACAACCCGGATGCTGCGGTCGAACGTGAGCACCACCGCTACCACTCGATCGGCATTGCCTTCCTGACCAGTAACCGCCGTCACGATCGCAAGCAGAAGGAGAAGTCCGCAGGCCCACCGGAAAATCACAACGCCCGGGTTCTTGGCGCCTCCGTGCTCTTTGAACACGTGCTGCAGGATCTCATCCATCACCAGGACGGCAAGAATTACGCTGATCGCGTTGCCGGTCCAGTAGGCATCGAAATATTCCTGCTCGAACAGACGGTAGGTGAGAAACAGGGCGCCTGACTTCAGAATCTGAAATGTAATGTAGGAGAAGAACCGAGGAAAAACCGAGTGCAGCCTGCGATGGATTATGCAAGCCAGCAGTACGATCTCTAGGGCAGGACCCGCACCCCAACTCAAATACGTCAACCAGTTCATTGCCCGCCACGCACCCGGAGGGGAGAAGCATACCTCTGCCTCCACCGCCATGCAACTTCTTTCTCGGCGGCCCGGGTTGCGGCGATGTAGTTCAACCTACCAGCAGCGTTTGGCGCGGCAAATCGGCATGGGATCGCTGCCATCTGCCACTACGACGGTTTGCGCGCGAATTGTGGTTGTTGCTGGCTTGCTACTCGGAAGGGCACAAAACAATCCGACCAGAGCCAGAACGGTCACCAGGGCCTCAACTGCTTTGTTCATTGGGGGAGCCTCATTGGCTGGATTTTGATGCGGCCGAAGTATATGCCTCTGCGGTTTGGCTCGCACCTGTGACGTTCTGTGGAAAAGGAATTTTCTTTCGCACGCCGGAAACGAGCTTGAGTCAACATCTGTGTGGCTGAACTTGCACGCTGCACACGCGATGCGGAATAGCCTCCATGGTGCAGTTTCTGTTGCATTCCGCCTGAGCTGTCCTCCGGAATGCGCGCTTGCGGAGTCCGGGACTGCAGAAGCCATCTCACGAATTGAGCCGGCTGAAAAAGATGATCGAAGCGGCGTATGACTGTAGCGCCGGCGTCTCGCCGGCTGTCGCGAGGGCATCGTGCCCTCGTCGCAACATAGCTTGGCAGGGACACGACATGAAGCGTGCCGCCCGATCCCCGAGTCACCTAAGAGATCAGTGGTGAGTTCAACCGCGCATCCTCGCCTTTCAATCCAATTCCTTCCTCGTGCTGTCTTAGGGAAGCTGCAAGATTCTGCATCTGGACCCATTACGCCAACGGGAATCCCATTGCTAAGCTTAACTGCATCAATAATTTACCAGCTCAACCCCGCCCTCTCCATTTGGCCCCCAGCTTGCAATGTACTGCAATGAAATAAAGTCTATCGATAAAATAGACATTACGTGAGAATATAGCCTCATGAAGATCTCGCAAAAAGGTCTCTACGCGCTGCAAGCCATGATGATGCTTGCCCGCCGCCACAACCAGGGCGCCATCCGCATCCGCGACATTGCCTACGAAGAGAGTCTTCCCGAAAAATTCCTCGAGCTCATTCTGCTCGAACTCAAGAACGCGCGGATGGTCGAAAGCGTCCGGGGCGCTAAGGGCGGATACGCTTTGCGCCGCCCGCCCTCCGAGATTCGCCTCGCCGAAATCATCCGTCTCATTGACGGCCCACTCGCCCCCTTCGCCGACGCCGAACAGCTTCGCAGCCTCATCGACAAAGATCAGCCCCACCGCGCTCTCTATCGGGTCTTCCTCGATGTCCGCGACGCTGCCGCCAAGATCCTCGAGAACACCACCCTCGCCGACATTCTCAACGATCCGCGTGGCGGTTCCAGCAAGTCCGAACGCCGCTCGCGCAAAAAGAAACAGCAAGACCCAGGTGTCATCTCCATGCCCTCCACGGGAAGCAAGGGCTAACCATGTTCGCCGGATTCAAAGGCCCCGGGCTTCTGATCGCGACACTGGTGCTTTCGCTCTCCGCCGCTGCCCAGACCACCATCCGCGTCGGCGCCTTCCCGAACATCACGCACGCCCAAGCGATGGTCGGCAAAGCCAACGGCACGTTCGAAAAAGCGATGGGCCCGAATGTCAAGGTCGAATGGAAGACCTTCAACGCCGGTCCCTCCGCGATCGAAGCTCTCTTCGCCGGTGCCATCGACATGACCTACATCGGCCCTAATCCCACGATCACCGGATCTGCGCGCTCGAACGGGGAAGCGCTGCGCGTGATCGCAGGCGCCGCCAGCGGAGGCGCGGCCTTGGTTGTCCGCAACGACTCCGGCATCCAGTCCGCCGCCGACTTCCACAAAAAGAAAGTCGCCTCGCCGCAACTCGGTAACACGCAGGACGTCGCTCTGCGCTCCTGGCTTCGAGCTAACGGACTCAAGGCCACCGACAAGGGCGGCGACGTGCAGGTCATCCCGCTGGCCAATCCTGACCAGCTCACGCTCTTCGTGAAGAAGGAACTCGACGCCGCCTGGGCCCCCGAACCCTGGGCCACGCGCCTTATCCGCGAAGGCAACGGCCGTCTCTTCCTCGATGAGCGCACCCTCTGGCCCAACGGCCAATTCGTCTGCGCCGACCTGATCGTCAGCACAAGATTTCTCAAAGAGCATCCTGACCTCGTCAAGAACTGGCTCCGCGCCCACGTCGAACTCACCGACTGGATCAACGCCCACCAGCCCGACGCCAAGAAGATACTGAACGCCCAGATCCAGAAAGAAACCGGCAAGGCCCTGCCGGATGCCGTCCTTGACGAAGCTTTCGCCCGCTTGCAGGTGACTTACGACCCGCTCCGCGGCTCGCTGCTTACCTCGGCCAAGTCCGCGTTCGACGCTGGATTCCTAGGCCGACAGATGCCCGATCTCTCCCAACTTTACGACTTGTCTCTGCTCAACCAGGTTCTCTCGGAAAAAGGAAAGAAGGCGATTCAATGAGTGCTCACAGTCACATTTCGAACTCGGTGGCCGAACCTTTCTTTGACCAGCGCAAGCCCGCGCGCAGCGTTACGCTGGCCCGCCCGGCAACCCACTCGTTCCGTCAGGTCTCAGCCACGCCTAAAGTGAAACTCGAAGACGTATCGCTCAGCTACCGGACCGAAAGCGGCGCGCGCCTCCTGGCTCTCGACGGAATCAACCTGCAAGTCCGCGCCGGCGAATTCCTCTGCATCGTCGGCCCCTCAGGATGCGGCAAGTCCACGCTGCTCCATCTGATCGCCGCGCTGCAACGGCCCACGTCCGGCACCATCGCCATCGACAACGCTACGGTCACCACGCCCGGCACCGACCGCATCCTGATCTTCCAGGAGCACGGATTGTTCCCCTGGCTCACCCTGGCCGAGAACGTCGAATTCGGCATGAAGATGAAAGGTCTCTCGCGCGCTGAGCGGGAAGAGAAGACCCGCCACTACCTGCGCCTCGTGCATCTTTCCCAATTCGCCAACGGTCGCCCGCACCAGCTCTCCGGAGGCATGCGCCAGCGCGTCGCCCTCGCCCGCGCTCTCGCCACCGAGCCCGATGTCCTGCTCATGGACGAGCCCTTCGCCGCCCTCGATGCTCAGACCCGCGACATGCTGCACGACGAGCTGGAAAAGATCTGGGCCGAAACCGGACGCACCATCATCTTCGTCACCCACAACGTGCGCGAGGCGGTCCGCCTGGGCGATCGTGTCGCCCTCATGACCTTCCGCCCCGGACGCATCAAGAAAGAGTTTCTCGTCGATCTTCCCCGCCCCCGCCACCTCGAGGAAGTCGAGGTGGCCCGCACCGCTCACGAGATCCTCGACAGCCTGCGCGACGAAATCAATAAATCTCTTGCGTCCGAATACGCAGCCGAATACCCAGCGGGGGGTTCCCATGGCCAACGCTAACAACACCGCCGTCTGCGGTGAGTCCGGCGTCGTTACACAGACTTCCGCAAAACCATCGATCTCGGAGTCCCCGCGCCCCGCCTCGCGCATCCGCAAAGCCACGTTGCGCAAAATCAGCTACCAGGTGATCTTTTACTCCGCGCTGCTCGGCCTCTGGGCCCTGCTTGCGAAGCTGCGCATCTGGCCGCCGTATCTCTTCCCCGCACCGTGGACCGTCGCGGACGCCCTCTGGGCCGGCCTCAAAGACCACAGCTTCCTCATCGCCATCGGCGTCACCATGAAGCGCATGCTGATCGGCTACAGTCTCTCCGTTGTGATCGGCATGATTCTTGGTATCGGCATCGCCGGCAACCGCTTCCTCGAAGAAACCGTTGGGCCCCTGATCGTCAGCCTGCAATCGCTGCCCAGCATCTGCTGGGTGCCGCTGGCCATCCTCTGGTTCGGCCTCACGGAGAAAGCCATCCTCTTCGTCGTCCTCATGGGATGTATTCTCTCCGTCACCATCGCCATGGAAGACGGCCGCCGCCAGATGCCGCGCATCTACACTATGGCCGGACGCAACCTCGGCGCATCCGGCTTCCGCCTCTTCTGGTATGTCATGCTGCCCGCCAGCCTGCCCTACATCGTCTCAGGCCTTAAACAAGGCTGGGCCTTCGGATGGCGCTCGCTCATCCAGGCCGAAATGATCTTCCTCACGCTCGGCCTAGGCCAGCAACTCATGATGGGTCGCGACCTCAACGATATGAACACCGTCATCGCCGTTATGCTCCTGATCATTGCCCTTGGCTACCTGGTCAACCGCTTCGTCTTCCGAACCATGGAACGCACTCTGCAAACTCGTTGGGGACTCTCTCCGACGGTGTAAACTTCTCCGGGAAATTTTTGTCGGGGTGCTGCCGACGATTCGTATCGGGGCTCGCCTTCAGGCGAGCCATCGGGCCCCAACACAAACGTGCCTTTAGGCGTTGTACACCGCGGATACCACCTTCGCGCACACGAGGCGAAACTAAAATGCTTTCCCGACGCGACTTCCTGATTAACGCAACCGCTGTCACCGCTGCTGGCGCTGTTGCCCACCCACTCCTGTCCTGGGCCGCCGACTCCGGCCTCTCCGTCCCCGGCAAAGAAGGACTGATCGTCCGCTCCTACCGCTTCTTCGATCTTGAAACTCCCGTCGAATACTTAGACACCTGGCTCACTCCCGCCGAACACTTCTTCGTGCGCAACCACATGCACGAGCCTGTTGCCCTCAATGCCGCTGATTGGAAGCTCACCATCACCGGCGAAGTCGAGACCCCCTCTACGCTCACCCTGGCCGACCTCGCCAAACTCGAGCAACATTCCGTCGTCAACACGCTAGAATGTGCCGGCAACGGACGCGCCTTCCACAACCCCAAGGTTCCGGGCGTGCAATGGCAGAAAGGCGCCGTCAGCACCGGCCGTTTCACCGGTCCCCGCCTTCGCGACGTCCTTCAGAAAGCGGGCGTCAAGCCCACCGGCAAACACGTCGCCTTCCGCGGCCTCGACGAACTCCCCGGCAAAGTCCCGCCCTTCATCCGCAGCATCCCGATCGAGAAGGCCATCGACTCCGACACGCTCGTCGCCACGCAACTCAACGGCTCGCCCCTGCCCAAGCACAACGGCTACCCGGCCCGCGCCCTTACTCCCGGATGGATCGGCGCCGCCTCCTGCAAGTGGCTCACGGAGATCAAAGTCCTCGACAAGGAATTCGAAGGCAACTTCATGAGCCCCGGCTACCGCGTGCCCAATCAGCCCGTGAAGCCGGGTGAAGCGGTCAAGCCAGAAGACACGCACCCCGTTACCGCGCTCAACGTGAAGTCGGCGATTTCCTCTCCGCAGGAGGGTGCCACCCTGCGTTCCCGCACCGTTCCCGTGCAAGGGGTCGCCTGGTCCGGAGAAGCTGACATCGTCAAAGTCGAAATCTCAATTGATGGCGGCACTACCTGGTCGCCCGCTGAACTCGGCAAAGACAAAGCCCGCTTCGCTTGGCGCTTGTTCCATCATCAAGTCAAAGTTCCCGGCCGCGGAGATTTCGTCCTCATGTCCCGCGCCACCGACAGCCAGGGACGCGTCCAGCCCGCCACCCCCGTCTGGAACCCGAGCGGATACCTCAACAATGCCATCGACCAGGTGAAAATCCATGTGGAAGCGTAGAATCCCGGCACGAATCACGCAGGGACAGGTGGCTCGCCTGTCCAGCCGGGCGAAGCCCGGCAGTTTTTCCGCTTTTTGCCATCACAACAGTCGATGAGATAAGTCCCAATACGTGGAGGCCGCACGCCATGTTGAACCCAAGCCCATTGATCGAGCGAACCGCACTCGCTGCTGTTCTGCTCGCCGCGCTCACCGTCCCGATGCTGCACGCCCAGTCCGACAGCGAACTCCCCGCCGGACCCATGCAAGCCAAGGCCACGACGGTCTGTCTCGAATGCCACGAAGCCCGCATCATCGTGCAGCAGCGCCTGAGCAAAGCCGCCTGGACCAAGGAAGTCGACAAGATGGCCAAGTGGGGAGCACCCGTCGATCCGCAGGACCATGACGCGCTGATCGATTACCTCAGCGCGAACTTCGGCGTCGACAAACCGCCATATGTGGCAGAGCGAACCAGGCTTGGATCTGCGAAGAAGCAGAGGAAGTGAAGCAATGTAGCGCGGGCGCCTCGCCCAGAAGGTTGGCGGTCGGACGCTCGCCTCCGACAG
>Ga0306924_10001111_pt1 | contig 24115 bp, 16 predicted proteins | sample sta12Can44000111_FD_203756 | JGI IMG/M metagenome (GOLD analysis project Ga0306924, IMG submission 203756) | Lab enrichment of tropical soil microbial communities from Luquillo Experimental Forest, Puerto Rico - statanox.12C.anox.44.000.111 (v2)... | ecosystem: Environmental > Terrestrial >...
CGTATTCGGTGTTCCAGAAGCTGCGGCGCCAGAAGATCGGCATGGATCAGGTCTATGACCTGATGGCATTGCGCATCATCACCGACTCGGTGAAGAACTGCTATGCGGCGCTTGGCGTGATCCACAACCAGTGGCGGCCGATCCCGGGCCGTATCAAGGATTTCATCGCCATCCCCCGGCCGAACCTCTACCAGTCGCTACACACCTCGGTGGTCGGTCCGCAAGGCCAAACCTTCGAGGTGCAGATCCGTACCGAGGAGATGCACCGCATCGCCGAGGAAGGCATCGCTGCGCACTGGAAATACAAGGAAGGCCGGAAAGGGCCGGCGGCCGACGACCAGCGCATCGCCTGGCTGCGTCACCTGGTCGAATGGCAGCGCGATATGCAAGACCCTGGCGAGTTCATGTCCACTCTGAAAGTGGACCTGTACCCGGAAGAGGTCTACACCTTCACTCCGCGGGGAAAGGTTATCGTGCTGCCACGAGACGCCACCCCGATCGACTTCGCCTACGCTATTCACTCCGACGTCGGATCGACCTGTGTGGGCGCCAAAGTCAACGGACGCATCGTGCCGCTTCGGTCGTGTCTGCGCAATGGCGATGTAGTCGAAATCATGACCCAGCCCGGCCATCAGCCGAGCAAAGACTGGCTGGCCTTTGTCAAAACCGCGCGCGCACGCAACAAGATCAAGCACTTGATCAACGCCAGCGAGCGGGCGAAAGCCATAGAGATCGGCGGAAAGTATCTCGACAAGGAAGCACGCCGCCTGGGCGTGCAACTGGGACGCATCACCAAAAGCGAATTCGACGCCGTCGCCGGCCAGTATGGCTACAGCAAGATGGAAGACCTCTACGCAGCTCTCGGCTACGGCAAGTATTCCGCACGGCAGGTGCTCGCGAAGCTCGCGCCCGGGGTGGTCAACGAAGAAGGGGAAGAGAGCTCACCCGTTGGCGCCGGGGTGCCCGAGCCGGCGCCGACCGGGGCGCCCAGCCGGGCGGCGGAAGGCGACTCCGTCGTCCGGGTCCGCGGCCTCGATGATCTGCTGGTCTACCGCGCCAAGTGCTGCAATCCAATCCGCGGAGAAGCCATCGTTGGTTACGTCACGCGCGGCAAAGGTGTGGCCGTCCATTCCTGCATGTGTCCCAACGTGCAGAGCCTGATGTACGACGTGGAGCGCAAGATTGAAGTGGAGTGGGCGCGCGCTGCCGAAGATGCCTTTCCGGTGCGCATCGTGGTTCATACCGACGATCGTCCCGGAATGCTCAACCAGCTGACCTCGGTCCTCGAAAACACCAATATCCGCAGCCTCGAGGCGAAAACCGCGCTCGATCAAGACGGAGGGATTGTCGAAATGACCGTGGACGTGCGCGATAAGAAGCAGCTTGAAAAACTGGTGGCCGCCATGCGCCGCATCTCGGGTGTGCGCGACGTGGAGCGCCTCTTCAACTGAGAATGACTGTCTCCACCGACCCCGAACACATCGCGATCTCCAAATCGAAGGGCATCAAAATCGATTGGAAGGACGGCCATCACAGCGAATACGGACTCCAATACTTGCGCGACAAGTGCCCCTGCGCGAGTTGCACCGGCGCGCACGGCACGCCTCCGCGCCAGCCCCAGGGGGAAAACCCGTTCCAGATGTACCAGCCCCGGCTGAAAATGGTGGGAGTCGAACCGGTTGGCAGTTACGCCATTCGCATTAACTGGAGCGACGGCCACTCGACCGGCATCTATTCGTTCGAACACTTGCGTGCGATATGCCAGTGCCCGGACTGCCGCAGACAATAGGAGTCTAGATAACCACGCGCCCCGGGGGGTCAGGCTCTGCTGATCTGACATCGGCCCCCAAGTGGGATGGTTGCTGCCTGTGCGACTGATTCAATTCCCGCGCCGGCCGGTACCTCACAACCTTTCCCGGAGCCCGGCATTTTCTTCCCGGTCCCCGACGAGCACCCACCGAGGAGGCCTTTGGTACGGAACCGACGCCCCGTCTGGAATCGCCGGAAATGTCTATTGCCCCCCCCAGAGTTCTTAGTGTGTAGTCGCCGGTGATGGGCGAACCGCAGGTTCGGGCACAGTCACTCGGCTCGACTCAAAGGGGTGGCACTTCACGCCGGGATGTCGGCGATGTCGACCGTCATTACCTTTTAACCCCAAAGGGTTGCCGGGAACTGGGCGCTTACCACGAGGGTTAGGTGCTGACTTGGGTTGTCTCAGTGGGACCGAAATCTTAGCCTCAGCGAAACTGGCGCCGACTCGGAGGCTACAACAGACGGAAATTGACTTCGATGGTCGCGGCCACCGTGACCGCTTTGCCGTCTTTGTAGCCGGGACGGAATTTCCACTTACGCACCGCCTCCATGGCCTTCTCGTCCAGGCCGAGTCCGAGGCTGCGGACCACGTGCGGGTTTACGGCGCGCCCGTCCGGGGAAACTTCTACGTACAGGACCACCGTGCCCTGATATTTGGCCTTGCGGGCTTCTTCGGAATACTCGGGCTCGACCTTATAGAGCAACGCGGGCGCGGTCACGCCGCCGCCTACGCGGAAGACCCCGCCGCCCACACCGCCCCCTTCGCCGGGTCCAAAACCGCCGCCCTTGCCGGAGCCTACGCCGCCGCCTGAGCCGGAGCCAATACCAGCACCCGAGCCTGGTCCGTTGGACGGGGGGCCCAGTTTGGCCAACGGATCGCCGTACTGCGGAATGTTCACCTTCGGCAAAGGAACATCGGGAGGCACAATGATCGTCGGATCTATGGTGAGTTTCGGGTCCGGATTGTGGATCACCTGCATTGGAGGTGTAAACTGCTTCAGAGCGGGCTTGGGCAGCTGGCCCTTCGCGGCTGGCAGGGGAGAACGATCTCCGCCACCGCCGCCGCCGCCCATTTGCTTCTTCTTCGGCGCCACCTTCGGTTCGTACGGTTTCACATCCAGGAAAAGCGGTACGATCTCCTTTACCTTCTGCTGCACCGCTTTGACCGAAAATACTGTGAACAACAACACAATCACGCCCGACTGCAGGGTCAGCGACATCGCCCACGATTTCTTCTGGCGGCCATACAAACCCCAGATGTCCTTCACCGCCACCGGCCTCGATGTTACCTGCAAAGGCGGCAGCTTGGGGGGGTTCAATAAGTCCCGGATGTCCTCGAACATCGACCGGAACCAGGATTTTTGCTCCGGAACCAGCATGCGTGCCAAATGGTCGTCAGGCGGCTGGTTAGCGAACCGATTATTTCTATGAGACAGATTGGCCATTTACTTATCGGGCCTCAAACGCGAGGGTACTGTCCACAAGACGTTCGACGTTAGGCGAACTTTCACCGTTACAGCTTTTGGAACATCCGCCCTCGAATTATCAGGTATAGTGTAGCACAAAGCGCCGAATCTCCCGGGTAATCATCAACAATACGGCTTGATTCACGCAATCGACCGAGTGATTCAGAAATGCGTGTAGGATTTCCAGAAATGGAATCCGGACACCTGACTTGCCAAGCTTTGCCTGGGCTGGCGACAATCAGTACTGATGAAAATCACCCTAATCGAAGGACCCCTCGAGCAAGCTGAGACCGAAGCCCTGGTGGTACTGGTCTTCGAAGGCCGGAAAGAGGATCGGTTCGCTGCGGCCCGGCTGTTCGACAGCGGGGAAATCAAGGGTAAGGCCTTGGAATTGACTCTTTTGCACCACGCTCCGGGAGTGGCTGCCCAACGGGTCTTGCTGGCCGGTGCCGGCAAGCCGGAGAAGTTCGACTCGGCGGAGCTGCGGCGGCTGGCTGGCGCGGCGGTTCGGCACCTGAAGCCCAAGTCGATCAAGCAAATCGCCTTAGTGTTGGAGGGCGACGCGGCCACTGCCGAGTTAGTGCGGGCGGCCGTCGAAGGCGCCATCCTAGGAGAATACGATCCGGACCGCTACAAGACCGGCAACGATAAGACCTCGGTCGACTCGTTCGCGGTGGTCGTGCCGCGGTCCTCTGCCGCCCTCAAGGATGCTGCCGACGAGGGGCGGATCATTGCCGAAGCACAGAACTTCACGCGCAATCTGGTTAATGAACCCGCCAACCGGCTGACGCCGGCCAAGGTCGCAGAAGCCGCGCGGCAGATGGCGGCCGAATACGGCCTCGGGTGCGAGGTGCTCGACCGAAGCCGGATGGAAGCGCTAGGTATGGGCGCGCTGCTCGGAGTCGCGCAGGGCAGTGACGAACCGCCGGCCCTCATCGTGGTCCGGTACCGGCCAACCGAGATGCGCAGCAACGCGCACCTGGGCTTGGTCGGCAAGGGAGTCACTTTCGATACCGGCGGTATCTCTATCAAGCCCGCTGAGGGCATGGAAAAGATGAAATACGACATGGCTGGCGGCGGCTCCATGCTCGGCGCGATGCGGGCGCTTGCGCAGCTCAAGCCTCTCCTCCCTGTGACCCTGTTCATGCCCTGTGTGGAGAACATGCCGGGGAGCCGGGCGCAGCGCCCCGGCGACATCGTGACCGCCATGTCCGGCAAGACCATCGAAGTGATCAACACCGACGCCGAAGGCCGTCTGATCCTGGCCGATGCCCTGACCTATGCGCGCCAGCAAGGCTGCACCCACTTGGTCGACGCGGCCACCCTGACCGGCGCCATCGTGGTGGCTCTCGGCCATCTGAATGTCGGACTGTTCGCCAGCAATGACGATCTTCGCGACCGCGTGCTCGCTGCCGCTAAAGCCGAGGGCGAGCGCATGTGGCCGATGCCGCTCCATGAGGACTATAAGGAGACTTACCTGAAGAGCCCCTTCGCCGATCTGCCCAACGTCGGCGGACGCTGGGGCGGCGCCATCACCGCGGCGATGTTCCTGAAAGAGTTCGCCGAAGAAACGCCGTGGGTGCACCTGGATATCGCCGGCACCGCCTGGCTGGATGACGCCAAGCCGTATGCGGCCAAGGGGCCGTCCGGTGTGCCGCTGCGCACTTTGGTGCGGCTCGCCATGGCTTGGAAGGATTTGTAATCCGGCCTCAGACGCGGGCGGGTTGCGCGGAACGAAAGTATTCCACGGTGGGTTGGAGGCCCTCTTCGAGCGAAACGCGCGGCTCCCAGCCTAGTAGGCGGCGGGCTTTGGAGATATCCGGCCGGCGTTGCCTGGGGTCGTCTTCGGGAAGCGGTTCGAACACGATTTCCGACCGCGCGCCGGTGATCTTCCGGATCTCGTTGGCGAACTCGAGAATGGTCATCTCGCGCGGATTCCCGAGGTTGACCGGGTAGTGTTCGTCGGAAAGCAGCAGGCGGTACAGGCCTTCCACCATGTCGCTGACGTAGCAGAAACTGCGCGTCTGCGCGCCGCTGCCAAACACTGTCATGGGCGCATCGCGCAACGCCTGCGAAAGGAGCGTAGGCACCACACGGCCATCGTCCAGCTTCATCCGCGGCCCGTAGGTATTAAAGATGCGCGCGATGCTGCTGGGGACGCCGTGCTTGCGGTGGTACGCCATGGTGACCGCTTCGGCGAAGCGTTTGCTCTCGTCGTAGCAGGAGCGCGGTCCTACCGGGTTGACGTTGCCCCAGTACGTCTCCACCTGCGGGTGCACCAACGGGTCGCCATAACATTCTGATGTGGAGGTCAACAGGAACCGCGCGCCGTGATTCAGCGCCAGCTCCAGCATGCGCTGGGTTCCAATCGAGCCGGCTTCCAGAGTCTCGATGGGGTGTTCCAGGTACTCTTTCGGGCTGGCGGGCGAAGCCATATGGACGACGGCGTCAAGCGGCCCGTCAATAGAAAATGAGAGGCTGACGTTCTGCTCCAGCAAGCCGAAGCTCGGGTGCTTCGTTAGGTGCTCCAGATTGCGGCGGCTTCCGGTCAGAAAGTTGTCGAGCCCCACGACCGTGTGACCTTCCGCGAGCAGATGGTCGCAGAAATGCGACCCGATAAACCCCGCGACCCCGGAAACCGCGATGCGCACGCCACCTCCCCCAGCAATCATTCTAGCGAAGGCTACCACTCCAGCCGTGGTACCTTTGGGTCATGATCGAGGCTTGGTGGCCTGGGCGCATCGCGCTCGTCGTGCTGCTGGTGGCTTCCATGTCTGGGTTCTGGTGGCGGTTTCGGCGGGTGTTGGGGATCATCCGCGGCGCGCGGCGTACCTCTGATTTCGCGGTTTCTCCGCTGGGCCCGCGCATCCTTCAGTGGCTCTGGGAAGTGGGCTTGCAAGGGAAAGTGATTGCGCAGAGACCGCTGCCGGGTTTAGCGCATGCGTTGGTGTTCTGGGGCTTCTGCGCCTTCGCGCTGATCACCGTCAATCACCTGGCCTCCGCCTTCGGCGCCGGCTTCCTCTCCCGCGCCGGCGGCTTCGGGCAGCTTTACTTCGGATTCGTGGCGGTGTGGGCCGTAGCCGTGGGGGTCGCCATCGCCGGCCTCTTTGTGCGACGTTTTTTCGTGCGGCCGGTTTGGCTCGGTCCGCTATCGCTCGAATCCGGTGTGATTGCGCTGCTGATCCTCGCCTTGATGATCACGTACCTGGCGGGGCTCTGGTTTGTCGAAGGCGGGCTGGGAGCCCGCTGGAGTTGGTGGCTGCACACGCTGACTCTGCTGATCTTCCTGCCACTCATTCCCCACACCAAGCACCTGCACCTGGTGCTCAGCCCGCTGACGGTGTTTCTGCGGCGGGCCGGCTTCAGCCGGATTCCGCCCCTCGTCGGGGACGAAGACTTCGGGCTCATCGCGGGTAAGGACGTCACGCGCATCGACGTTCTCCAGGCCTATAGCTGCGTTGAGTGCGGGCGCTGCACGGAGCATTGCCCTGCCTACAACACCGGCAAGGTCCTGAACCCCAAACAGATCATTCTCGGCCTACGCGGGTATTTGAACGAATACGGCACGCGCGGTGAACGACCGCTTCTCGGCCCGTATATCTCCGAAGAAGCCGCCTTCCAGTGCACCACCTGCGGCAGTTGCGAGTTCCAGTGCCCGGTCGGCATTCAACACTTGCCCGTGATCATCGGGTTGCGGCGCGGCGCCGTGAACACTGGAAAGTGGGAGGACCAATATGGCACCAAGCTCTTCCTCAACCTCGAGCGCCACGGCAATTCTCTGGGCTTGCCGGGGAGCGAACGCCAGAAATTCATCGAAGCGAATGCGCTGCCGCTCTACGACGCCACCCAGGAATACTGCTTGTGGTTGGGCTGCATGGGCGCCTATGATCCGCAAGGCCGCGAAATCGTGCTGGCACTCGCGCGAATGTTGCGCTACCTCGGCGTCAGCTTCGGTGTGTTACGCAAGGAAAAATGCACCGGCGATCCCGCCCGCCGCTTGGGCAACGACCTCGCCATGTCGCAGGTGGCCGAGGCCAACCTGGAAACTTTGCGCGACGCGAGGGTGAAGCGGTTGGTTTCCATTTGCCCGCATTGCGTGCGCACCATCGGCCAGGACTGGCGCGAGTTCGGCGGCGTCTTCGAGATCGAGCATCACAGCGAGCTACTGGCCCGCTTCGAATCCCGCTTGCCTCCGCTGTCCGGCGCACGGGAAAGAGTCGTATTCCACGATCCCTGCTACTTAGGGCGTTATCGCGGCGTGTACGATTCGCCACGCGCCGTCATCGCTAGCCAGGGGGAGTCGATTGATCCACCGCGCGCGCGCGAGCGCTCATTCTGCTGCGGCGCCGGCGGCGGGCAGATGTTTCTGGGCGAGGAAAAGGGCAAGCGAGTCAACGTGGCGCGCGCCGAAGAACTGGCCGCCACGGGCGCGCCCGTGATCGCCACGGCCTGCCCCTTCTGCCAGACGATGCTGCGTGACGGTCTGGGAGCGGTGACGCGGCCGCCGCGCCTGCTCGACATCGCGCAGATCGCCGCCGCCTCCCTACCGCTCGCGCCGGGAGAACAAACCGGGCGATAGGTTATAATTACAATCTGGCGCTGTTTATTGCGCCGAATATCTGCACACCGTGGCGGACAAGGGCGCGTAGCTCAATTGGCAGAGCAAGTGACTCTTAATCACTAGGTTGAAGGTTCGATTCCTTCCGCGCTCACCACTCAAATCAACAACATGCGGCTTACTGGATAATGGCTCTTGAGTCTGCTACAGGGACTTTCACAGGGACTGGCTCGGAGTTCTCGGCTACCGCTTGCCCCTGCTCGCGCAGCCTGATACCCGCCAATGCATTGCGCTTGGCCGCAATCCGAATATGAGAGTAGCGTTCCAGCATCGCACGGCTCATAAGACCCATCAGAGCCAGCATAGTAGGCTCAGGGACGCCATTCTCGGCCAGTCGAGTAGCGAAGGTATGACGGTTATGCCGCTAGCGGCATAAGCGCCATCGTGCCGACTTTCCGGTCATGCCGACTTTTAAGGCCGACGCCGCGCGGGAGGCTCTCGCGGCCTGCTGAGATTCGGCATAATCAGAGGCTCTCCAGGAACGCCAACAACTTGTCGCCGGGACGAAATCGTCCAGGTCGTGTTCCCAGAGGCAGCGTGCGCGACAGCGCTTGCTCCTTCAGGCGCATGTCAGCGTGAAGATACATCTGGGTAGTCTCGACAGATTCGTGCCCGAGCCAGAGGGCGATTACGGAGCGGTCGACTCCGTTCTGCAGAGGTTCCATGGCTGCGCTGTGACGAAGCACGTGTGGACTGACCTTCTTCCGTTTGAGAGACGTGCACGTTCGCGCGGCAGCGTCGGCATATTTGGCGACGAGGCGTTCGATCGCATCGCGGCTCAGCTTTCCGCCTCGGGTGCTTACAAAGAGCGGATCTTCGGGACGGCCGCGGCGTTCGCGCAGCCAAGCCTCCAGCACCTTCACGGTTTCCGGCCTCAGCGGCGTGCACCGGTGTTTTCGGCCTTTTCCTTCGCAGTGGACGTGCGCGCCGGTTCCCAGCACGAGATCCTCACATCGCAGGCCTATCAGCTCGGAAACCCTGAGACCAGTTTGAACGGCGAGCAAAAGCATTGTCCGATCACGCCGCCCAACCCAACGGGAGAGATCCGGTGCCGACAGGATAGCCTGACTCTCTTCGCGGGTGAGGAATTCGACGGGCCGACGTTCGTGGCGTTTGGTGGGCATCGCCAGTATTTGCTGGCAAAGCAGCGCATGCGCAGGCTCCTCAAGGGCGACGTACTGAAAGAACGAATGAACTGCAGCCAGGCGGATGTTGCGCGTGCGAGCGCTGTTCTTCCGGCGCTTCTCGAGGTCATCGAGGAAATCACCGACAAAACGCACGTTCAGATCTTCGAGCGTGATATTCGACGGCGCTTTGCCCAGCCGTTCCTTTGCGAAATGCAGGATTAGGCGGAAGGAATCGCGATACCCCGCTATGGTGTGGGGGCTTGCCCGTCGCTGCCGAAGCAGGCGATCTGTAAAGAACGATTGCAGAAGCGAAGGAAGACCGGCAGATGTCACGATCGGCCCTCCTTTTCGTTGGCTAACAGCCGATTCGTGGCCAACTGAAGCAGCTCCGGCACCGCCTCTAGATACCAGTAGGTCTCATTGATGTGTACGTGCCCCAGATAGGTGGCCAACTTGGGGAGTTCTCGTTCGACATCAAGCCCCTGGCGATACCAGTGGATCAAGGTGCGGGCGGCAAATCGGTAACGCATATCATGCAGCCGTGGACCGCGGCCATGGCCCTTTGCGACGGCGCGGAGACCGAGCTGTTGAGACAGCTTGGCGAACGTGTACCGCGCCATCCACTCCGTGATCCGCGCGCCGCGCTCAGAGACAAAGAAGGCGGGACTCGGCACCGGGACAACGGTGTCTCGCGTTGCAGCATATTGCTTCAACACGTCCACCGTCGATGAATGTACCGGTACGTGCCGCGACTTGCCGAATTTCGTGCGCCGTATCGTGAGGATTCCTTGACCGAGGTCAACATCGGGTCTGTCCAGACTTAAGGCCTCATTCACCCGCATTCCAGTCACGGCCAGAAGGCCAAAGATCGTGGCGTAGGTGTGGGCCCGCAGCCCTTTGGATGAGGGAAGCTGTGCCGCCCGACGCAGCAGACGTGCGATCTCTTCATCGCTGTAGATGTGCGGCGTCTTTCGTTGATAACGGTGCGGAAGGAGGCCGGCAGGTGGAATCTCGGTGCGGGGATCCGTGGCACTGTGCCACACCGCGAAGCGGCGGACCATGCCCAAACGCCACGTCCAGGTTGAGGGCTGAGCTACTGCCGGCTTAGTCGCCCACCGCACTGCTAACTCCGTCGTGATATGGCTAGTGCCTTCGCCTTCCGCGAACGTGACAAAGTTCCGCAAACAGCCTGCAACTTCACGGAGTTGAAAGCCGAGGGCACGCCGCATCGCGATGTAGTCGTCCAACGCTTGCTTGAGCGTGCTCATCGCCCACCCCCAATCGCGGGCCACCGGTGAGCCAGTGAGCGCAATGCGTCGAAGTCCAGCTTGGCGTAAATCTCCGTCGTGCTGGGGACTCGGTGGCGCAGTACTTCGCCGATCTCGCCCATGCTTGCGCCGGAGCGGAGCATCGTCCGGGCGAGACTGTGCCGAAATAGGTGGGCACCCTTAAAAGCTGGATGCAAACCGGCTCGATCGAGCGCGCGGTGGACGATGGTTGACACGGTGGAAGGTCCAGCAAAACCGCATCGGGGCGCCTTCATGCAAACAAACACGCGGCGCGTTTGGCATCGCGGACGATCCATCCGCAGGTACGACGTGAGAGCCTCTCCGACATCCTGGGGCATCCGATCGTATAACAGCCCCTTGCCGCGAATCAGGATCTCTCCGGCCCGCCAGTCGATGTCTTCGAGCTGGAGAGACACAACCTCGCCCGCACGGAGCCCCAGACGGGCGAGCAGAAGAAGGACCGCATAATCGCGACGACCGGTTGACGTGTTGCGGTCGCAACCACCAAGTACGCGGCGGACTTCCTCCGGCGGGAGATGTTTGGGTACCGTAGATAAACGCCAGTCGGCGACGCTAGGTACGGAACCGGCCAAATCGGCCTGCAACTCCCCACTTTGAAAGAGAAAGCGGAAGAAAGAGCGGAATGCCGTAGTCATCAACTGCGCCCTTCGGCAGCCCATCGTTGGGGCATGCCGCAGGACAAAGGCTGAAATGTCGACCGCTTTCAGATCGCGAATCAGCACTGGCCCTTGTTGAAAACGATCAACGAGAAACCTGCGGGCGAACGGAACGTAGTTCACGACCGTGGCGGTCACCAACGCCCGCTCGGACCTCAAGTGCTTTTCATAGCGATTCAGAATGGCGGCCAACGGGGAGGTGTCGCATGTCGACACCAAGCTGGGGACAACGCCACGACTCCGCATATGAGCTAGAAACTGCCTGAGCGTTTCTCGTTCACCTCTACAGACTCGGCCTTTACGCTGCCTGCGCCTGATGAACGCGTCGGCGCGGCGCTCATCAAGCTCGGTCACAGAGATGCTCTGGCGCGCCAACCATTGTGAAAAATCGGCAAGTAGCCCCACTTTGGACTGCATCGTCACGGTCGCATAGCCGTCCTCCCGGAGGGATGCTGCAAATGCTGATAGGTGGGGGACCAGCAGGTTGCCTCGCAAGCGTTCTCCTGCGAGGCGGTTGAAGAAATCTTCCGGCACTCGTCTTCCCCTTTTCTGGCTAGTAGCCAGTTCCGAGAAGACCATCCGGATTATGCCGACTTCAAATGAGCAGTAGCGCTCCCAACTCTCGGCCAAATGGACTCAAAGCCGTAGCTTTTACCAAAAGTCGGCATGACCGGAAAGTCGGCACGATGCCGAAGGTCATGCAGACGGCAGGAAATGCCCGTCTCGGCGCGCAACTGGTCCCACCCCCAAGTGATATCAGTAGCGTGCCGCATCGGATCGGAGGGAACCGGCTTTCCCCACGGGAACAGGTAGTGCTCGGGTTTTGGCTCCCCGAATTTCTCTACGAACCACGCCCGGTGAGCAGCCAGGACAGAAGCGAGATCACCGTTGATCGGAATCACCCGGCCTGTCCGGTTTGCACTCTTGGCGCGACCCACTCTCAGGAGCTTGCCCATCAGATCGACTCGCCCCCATTTGAGGGATAGGCCTTCTCCGGGCCGCATCCCTGTCAAGAGGAGCAACGGAATCAGGGTGCCGATGTGAGGGGAGCGTCGGCTTGGGAGTCCATTACATTTTAAACGTTTCGCCTTGGTGTCACGAAATGACTTTCTGCCTTGTGCGCTCCGCTGCCTGCCCTTCTTGTCACAAGACCAGGACGCCAAGCGCATATGTGTGTCACCGCTCCAATACCATAATGACACTATGACAGAATGACAGCAGTTGGACAATTAAGAAGCTAGAATTAGGTGAGGAGAGTTCTACATGTAGTATCATAATTGGATTATTGCTGTCATACTGTCATAGATAGGGTTAAGGTCAAGTGGCGTCATCAACCGTCATTAGTAGCAACCCGGCACAGGGTTTTCCAATACATTGCCGTTTTTGGTTCCTGAAAGCTGCCTGGGCCGCCTTCTGTCTCTGACCTGCCCCAAGGTCAACGGTATCGCACGCCAGCGAGAAGCTAGTTGTCCTCGTCTTCCGTATTATCGGTAAACACCAGAACACCGATATTGGTCACCGGCACGAATATATGGTTGTTCTCGCTGTCGGCTGCTACAGAATGACTGAAGTGAATGGGTGAGGCGAAGCTGCCGACCCATGGTAGCGCGCCGGGGGCAACGGCAGGCGGCGTCGGCGGAAACACGTTGTAAGGAGGCAAGGCGCCGATTACAGGCGAGCCGAGAATTCCGCCGAAGTATACGCGCTCATCTCCAGGATTGAACCAAATCTCATCAGCAACGATGGGTGGTGTGGTGGTGATGTCCTTGACTACTTTCCCTGTCGCAATGTCCAGGACTTCACCGCAACTCGTCATCAAACGTTGTAACGGGATAACTACTAACCCAGCCGGTCCACAGTTTGTGGGGGATCGGCGGGTGATCATTTTCGTGCCGGGGTTGATCTCATCGATTTCACCATTGGGATTGTCTTTGGTGGATGGGATGGCGATGTAGAACCTCCGCGTGCGCGCGTTCCACACAGGCTGTTCGATGCCGCCAGTCGAAAGAGGATGGTGCGCATCGCTGCCATCGTACTTGATCTGGCCCACCACGGTGTGGCTCGTGGAGGAGACGAAACTCACAAACGGATGAGGGGTGTCTCGATCATTGGCGATCAGAATGAGGTGATCGAGAGGATCGTAGGCTAGCTCGTCGGCGCGATTTTTTCCGCCTGTTGAGACGGCAATAGGCGCGGAGAAAGGATGTGCCAGATCGATGAAGATCGTGGTGCTGTCGCTTCCGCCGGCTACGAGCGTGCCCGCGCCGCCCCCGTCCTCCTCGTCTCCCTCCCCGCCTCCGTGAAACACTAGGACTCCGTTGGCCGTGGTCGAGAGTTTGATTTGATAGAGGAACTTTTTGTGTCTCGTATCGATTACGTCGATACCGGGCGGAACCTTTGTGCCTGGATTTCCGCGATCGGCGACGTAATACCGGCCGCGCTCGGAATCGACGAAGCTGATGTCAAAGCCGCCGTTTAAGGGATTACCGAAAGCGACGAACACGAAATCACTTGGAACAGCAACGGTGGCGATTTTACGATAGGACCCAAGGTTGCCCTCATCGTCCGCAAAAGCTGCCGTGGCGACGGCGAGCAACGCAACGAGAGCGAAGGTGAACACAGGTAAAGCAAACAGTCGTCGTTGTTTCACGATAATCCTCCATCAGCGTGGTGGTTTTAAGTCCGGCTTCTCCCCTAGAGACAGACCGACAAGTGCCCCAAAATCTCCGTTTGGTCCGAAACGGACCGAGTATATACGAATCCGGAGTAGACGCAAACGGTTCGATTTGTTCTGGGGCGGTAGGCCTGCGACGCGCGGGCGCGGCGCCGCCGCGACAGCACCTGCTGTGGGCCGCAGATCTGCCGATAGAGGCCAGAATCGGTGCTCTCGGAGGCATCGCGATCAATCCGAAGCGGATTGCCACCAGCACAGAATGAAGCCCGGATCAGTACCGTGAAGTCGGCTTATCTACGCCGATCCCGGTCGAATCCGTGGCGAACGTATCCAAAGACCGACCGAACTCACCTCAAGCGGGCCAGAAGTCCGGTTTTGGGAAGCTATTGGGCGGCGATGGTGCTGATGAATCCAAGATGGATGAGGCTGCTCGCCCCGGCACTGCTCGTTTGTTAACGGCGTCCAATGAACCCGGTCCGCTCGGCGGGATCCCCTTCCGCTCGGCGTGCAGGGTTACGCGCTGGACGCGCCGGCGGACGGGATATGCAACTCCGGCGGCGCGGCTGAGATACACTGAGTCACTAAGCGAAGGAGGCCTGTCATGCTCACACGGCGTCAATCCTTTCGCGGCCTGGCCGGCCTAGCGTACGCCGCGGCGGCCCGCAACGCCCGCGCCGCCAATGAAAATGTGGCTTACGGCCGGAACACGATTCCCCCGGGGATCCGCTCGCGGTTTCTCGACAACATGAACGGCTTGCGCATACACTGTCTGGAAGCCGGCTTCGAGGCTGCGAACCGGCCCTGCCTTCTGCTTCTGCACGGCTTCCCGGAGCTTGCCTATAGCTGGCGCCAAGTGATGCTGCCGCTGGCTGCAGCGGGGTACCACGTGATCGCACCCGATCAGCGCGGCTTCGGGCGCACCACCGGCTGGGATAATCGCTATGACACCGACCTGCATGCTTTCAGCATGCTGAACATGGTCCGGGACGCCCTCGGGCTGGTCTCGGCTCTCGGCTATCGATCCGCGGACATCATCGGGCACGATGCCGGGGCGCCGGTCGCGGGTTGGTGCGCCCTCATCCGGCCGGACGTGGTCCGGTCGGTGGCCGTGATGAGCGCCCCGTTCACTGGCGCCCCGGAGCTGCCCTTCAATACCGTGGGCCGCGCCGCGCCCGCGCCACCGGCCGCCAATATCGACGAGCAACTGGCAGCCCTGCCGCGTCCGCGCAAATACTACCAGCGCTATTACACCACGCGCGAGGCCGATTCCAATATGCGCAATTGCCCGCAAGGGCTCCACGCGTTCTTCCGCGCGTATTACTACTACAAGAGCGCCGACTGGAAGGAGAACCGGCCTTTTCCACTCCAAGCGCGTACCGCCGAAGAGATGGCCAAGATGCCGACTTACTACGTCATGGACCTGAACAAGGGCATGTGCGAGACGGCGTTGGAGCATATGCCGCCGCCGGCCGAGATTGCGGCGTGCAAGTGGCTGACGGAGGAGGACGTGGACGTGTACGCCACCGAGTACGGCCGGACCGGGTTCCAGGGCGCCTTGAATGGCTACCGGCGCGGCAGTGATGCGCGGCTCGCCGCCGAGCTGCAAATTTTCTCAGGCCGCACTATCGACGTGCCTTCCTGTTATATCGCCGGCAAGAGCGACTGGGGAGCATACCAGACCCCCGGCGCAGTGGACCGAATGCGGAACGACGTGTGCAAGAAGATGGTGGGCTTCCACCTGGTGGAAGGGGCCGGCCACTGGGTCCAGCAGGAGCAGCCCGAGCAGGTAAGCCAGCTCCTGCTCGAGTTTCTGCGGCGCCCGGCGTAGAGGCGGATGGCGACGATCGTTCGCGAATCCGAGCGCCATTGCGTTCCGGCGGGGTGAATCCAGCCGGCACGGCGTATCATAGCTCCATGCGCCCTTTGCTTTTGTTGCTTATGCTCCCCGGGGTGTACGGCCAGACTGGCGCGGCCGATGGCGCCACAGGCGCCGATTGGCCGCACTACGGCGGCACCCAGCTTTCCTGGCGCTACAGCGCCCTCAGTCAGGTGAACACGGCGAACGTGAAGGCCCTGATTCCCATCTGGATCTTCCAGACCGGCGACTACGCCGAGAATCTACAAGCCACGCCGATTGTAGTGGATGGGGTGATGTATATCATCACGCCGCGCGCTCAAGTGTTTGCGCTAGACGCCGCCACCGGACGCCTGATCTGGCAATACCGTTATCCTCCGGTCCAGGCTGGCAACCTCCGGAACAGCGGCGTCGCCGTGAGCGACGGCAAGGTATTCTTCGGCACCCGTGACAACTACCTGGTGGCGCTGGATCAAATGACCGGCCGCGAGCTATGGAAGACCAACGTCGATGACCAAAAGCAGTGCCAGTGCGGCATCAGCGCAGCGCCGCTGGTGGTCAAGGATAAGGTGATCGTCGGCGGCAACGGTGGAGACCGCGCAGAACGAGGCTACTTGACGGCCTTCTACGCGAAGACCGGACGAGTGGCGTGGCGCTGGTACGTTATTCCAGGTCCCGGCGAAAGGGGGAATGAAACCTGGAAAGGAGATAGCTGGAAGTACGGCGGAGGCAACCCCTGGATGACTGGATCGTTCGACGCCGCCCTGAACCTGGTCTACTGGGGCACTGGCAACGCGGCAGCCGACTTCTACGATGCCGATCGCATCATTGCCGGCGCTGACAAAGGCAAGGACGTCAACCTCTATACAGCGAGCGTCGTGGCCCTGGACGCGGACACAGGGAAACTGCGCTGGCACTATCAGGAGGTTCCTGACGACAACTGGGACTACGATTCCGCTTACGAGACCATCCTCATGGACCGCCAGATCCGCGGGCGAATGCGCCAGACCGTCGTACACATGAACAAGAGCGGATTGACCGTAGTGCTCGACCGCGTGACCGGGGAGTTACTGAGCGTGTTTTCCATCCCTGAGGTGCGCAACTGGATCACGGGCGTCACCGAAGACGGCAAGCTTGTGGGGCGCAATGAACCCAAGCTCGGCAAGACAGACACCTTTTGTCCCAGCGTATACGGCGCCAAGAGTTGGAACTCGATGGCCTACTCGCCGCGAACTGGATTCCTGTATACGCCGACTAATGAACTATGCAACGACGCGACCGCCAACGATACGAAGCCCGTCGAAGGGCGCGCCATGATGAACGCTGCCTTAACCCCCAAGCTACCACCTAACCGGACTACCTACAGCCATGTGGACGCCTGGGACCCGGTCACCGGAAGACGCGTCTGGAGCGTTCCCTACAAGTATTTGTTGGCGGCGTCCATGTTGGCCACCGCCGGCGACTTGGTGTTCACCGGTGATCCGGAGGGAAACTTCTTTGCGCTGAATGCGCGCACGGGCGACAAACTGTGGAGTTATCAGACGGGCGCTGGCCACCGCGGATCGGCGATCTCGTACTCCGTCAATGGGCGCCAATATATCGCCACTCCCACCGGATGGCAGGCGAGTATTCTCGGGGGTGTAGCCGCAGGATTGTTTCCGGAGGCTTCCTTCCGCCTGGGCTCGACTTTGTTGGTATTCGCGCTGCCAGAGGGAGCAAAATGACAAGAACATTGCTTTTGATCGCGGCAGGAGCCGTTTCCTTCGGGCAGAACTTACCAGACGTCCTCAAACAGGGCGAAAAGGTGTTCGCTGAAACCTGTGCGACTGGATACTGCCATGGACTAAGAGGCACAACCGGCGGTGCTCCGCGGCTCGTCGGCCGCGGCTTCGACCCGGCTTTCATCAACAACATCGTGACGCGTGGCGTGCCTGGGACGGCCATGCCGGGATTCGGCGAGAGTTTGCCAAGGCCCGACGTGATCGCAGTTGTCTCCTACGTCGCGAGCCTGAATGGCGTCGCGAATCCAAATATTGGAGCCGCCGGAAGCGCACCCGCCGCTCCAGAAATCGCGCTGTCGCCTGGCGCTGCTCGCGGCCGCGATCTGTTCTCGGACGCCACGCGCGGCTTCGCCAGGTGCTCGACTTGTCATGAGCTGAACCGGATCGGCATTTCCGTTGCGACGCCCATCACGCAAGTCCCCGCGAGTGCGTCGGCGGCACGGTCGCTGGTGACGCCCCATGTCTCCACGGCCACGGCGGGCAGCGAAATCATGCCCGTCCTGGTTCTGAGCAATACAACCCGAAGCGTGCTTCTTTATGATCTGACTGCGTCTAATCCGGTGCTGCGTACGTTGGAACCTTTGTCGGTGAAGATTGCCGAAGGCAGCCCCTGGCGGCATGCGTCCGTGATTGGCTCTTACAGCGATGCCGAGCTGGACACGATTCTCATGTACCTTCGAGAGGTTGTTAAACCCTAACAGGGGCCAATCGCGTTCGGGTTGCCGACGTTGAACGCCTGCCACTGGCTACCTCGGTCCTTCTCTCCGTGTGAAGAAAAGATTCTTGCAGACGGAACCGATGTCAGACTCAATGTGGGCTCTTGGTGCAGGTTCCCAGTGACCGGCGATGTGAGACTTCCCGATGGCAGCATTGTGGCCTCCCGTTGGTCGGCAGTCGGATGGACGAATCGCACGACCAAAGAAAAACGGCTTGACACGGGCCGCCTTCTCGTGGAAGTGGTCGACAATCCGCCCGCTGGTCCCGGTAAAACACTAGCGCGTTTCTCGTTCCTAATCCGAAGAACCGCTACGAGCCGCCGCCCAATCAGCGGTTTGTGTCACTCGGCAAACTGACGCGGAGCTACCCATTCGTGTCCGAGTTGTGCGCGACTCACTATTAAAACAAAAACTTCAGTGCCAACTGGATCTGGCGTGACGTTCCCACGATCGAAGTGATCTGGCCGGCGTTGGCTGCGTTTCCAGGGAAGCCAGTCGGAGATCCTGTCAATCCACCGACTGCAGTGAAGGCGTTCAACGCGGGAATGCCGAAGTTTGCGTGGTTGAAAATATTGAAAATCTCCGCGCGGAACTGGGTGTTCAGCCTTTCGAAGATCCTCGTGTCTTTCGACAGCGAGAAATCTGTCGACACGTAGCCCGGAGCCGTCACCGTGTTCTTACCCAGGTTGCCCACGGTTCCTGGCGCTGGAAGGGTGAAGCACGACTTGTTGAACCAGTGGGCCGGCGACTGGCCGGCGGTCACATCGCAGCCCGCGATCACATCCGGACGCTGAGAAGAGAATGCGTTCGAAAGCAGGCCACGATCGTAGCCGACACCGACCGACATCGGAACACCCGTGCGCCACAGCTCGATACCGCTCACCTGCCAGCCCTGGACCAACCGATTGCCCCGGAACGGCAGCATATAGACGACGTTTACCGACAGGTTGTGGCGAATATCGTAACCGCAGTTTCCGCGCTCGCGCGATCCGTCGTACGGATTCGTCCAGGAGGAGGTACCGTTGTTTCCGCCTAACCCGCCATACGTATAGGCGCCGTCGGTGCAGTGCGAATACACATACGACAGGTTCCCGATGAACCTGCTGCTGAATCGATTGTTCCAGCTCATCTGTAACGAGTTGTAGTGAGACGAGCTGCTCGGATTCGTCAACACCAGCGTGCCGAACGCCCGATTGATTCGCGGATACGAAATGCCTGTCGCCGGGTTGCCGAATTGCAGTTGGCCGTTGGGCAACGTCACTGGCACCGGCGGATTGTAGTCGCGGAAGCTGAGCAGGTCCACGCCTCGCGAGCCGACATAACCCACCGTCAGCACCGAACCATTGAAAAGCTGGCGCTGAATGTTCACGTTGTACTGCATCATATATGGCGTCTTGTGGATCAGGTAATCGGTGCCGAAGGTCAAGCTCGGCAACGGCGGGGCCACATTGCCGCTCTGGAACGGAACCGGGAATGACGGGTTCTGCTGGTTATAGGAAAGGAACGGCGGAGTGCCTACGTAGCCGGAAAAGAACACATATGTCTGCGCCGGATCATGGAACATGCCGAAGCCCGCGCGCACCGAGGTCTTGTGGTCGCCCTTGACGTCATAGGCCAAGCCGAAGCGCGGGTCCAAATTCCACACGTTGGGGTTGTCCTTAAAAGCGTGCTCTACGTGCGTAAAACCCGTTCCCTGCGGCGGATCCACGACATTGCTCAGGTTATTGTGCGCTTCCACCGGGTCGGTCTGGTACTCGTAGCGAACGCCCACATTGACGGTCAGTTTGCGAGTCGCCTTCCAGTCGTCCTGAAGGTAAGGCTTCAAACTGATGTCGCGGAAGTCGCGGTTGCCGTAAGCGAGACCGGGAGGCGCCATCGAAACCAGAGAGGGTTTCCCGGTAAGAAACGCGACCAGGCTAGGGAACGTGAATTGACCATTCCAATAGGTGTAGTTGAAGGAGTTGATCTGGTGCCGGCGGACGTGCATCCCGAAGTGGATGTTGTGGCTGCCCTTGGTCCACAGCAGGTCGTCCTCTGCGGTGAACTTGTTCTCCAGGAATCGGAATGGATTGGTGATATTCGCACCCAAACCCGTGAGACCCGACACGGAAATATTCACGTCCTGCCGTGTCGGGAAGGGCTCCAGAATATTTCCCGGGGCGATGTAGGGCTCGGATTCGGTTTCAAGCGGCCGCGAAAATGCGAAGCTGAACGAGTTCAGAAGCGTCGGCGAGAAAATGTGGCGCTCTTCAAACGTGGAGAACTGGTTGTGGTTGTGATCGTTCACCGGCCACAGGGGGATCGGTGTCGGGAAGGTCGCATTGGCCACATCGGACACGTAGCGAACGAACACGGAGTCCTTGCTCGACATCGAGTAATCCACGCGGCCGATCACATAGTCTTCGTGGACGATCTGGTTGGCCACTGTGGTGGTGGTGCCGATGCCGTTGCCGAGCGGGGCTGTTGCCGCGGGGTATAGGGCGAGCAGCGGAGCGACGGCCGGGTTCACTGGAACCTGCGCCAGCCCGGTGGAAGAGTTGCAGGTATACGCGGTTGCGATGGCGCACGGCACCAGCCCCTGCCGGGCGTTGGCATCCGGAACGTTCACGAGCGACGTGCCGCCGAGCAACTGCCGGATTCCTTCGTAGTTTGTGAAGAAGAACAGCTTATCCTTCTTGATGGGACCGCCGATGCTTCCGCCGTATTGGTTCTTGCGGAACGGTGGCGGGGAGTTCCGGTCGAAGAAATTGCGGGCATCCATCTCGCTATTGCGCACAAAATCGAACGCCGATCCATGAAAGCCGTTGGTGCCTGATTTCGATACTGCGTTGACCACCGAACCGTTTCCGCCATACTGCGCGCTGTAAGTATTGGTCATCGTCTGGAACTCGGCGATCGCGTCCACACCCAACTGGGTGCCCGATACATTCGCGCCCGAGCCCCGCTGCCACCAGTCTTGAAGGTTTTCGCCATCGAGGAGAATGGCGTGACCCTCCGGCCGCGCGCCCGAAATCGAAAACGTCGCTGCACGGCCCACCAGCGCGCTGCTGCCCCCCGCCGGGTAGGACACGGCGCCCGGAGCCAGCAGAATCAACTGCTCGAAGTTACGGCCGTTCAAGGGGAGTTCGCGCATCTGGCTTTCCCCGACCAGCGAAGAAAGCGTCGCGGTTTCAGTTTCGACCTGCGAGACGTTGGCTTCTACGTTGACTGTGTCGCTCGTCGAGCCCACCGCTAACTCAAAGTCCGCAACTGGAGCAGCTCCGACGGTCAAGGTGATGTCTTTCTTGACCAAGGTTCGGAAACCCGTCTTGCTGGCCTGAACGTCGTAATCGCCAATGGCGAGATCGGCGAGGCTATAGCGGCCTTGATTGTCGCTCTGCGTGGAGCGCGTTATACCCGTACCATTATTCTTCGCAGTGACGGCCGCGCCGGGAATGACTGCGCCCGTCGAATCAATGATGGTCCCCGTGATGGTGGCGGTCGCGGCTTGTCCCCACAGGCTCCTCGAGCCTAGGCAGACAAGTAGGCAAAGACTTGCAACTACAAGACGCATGATTTATCTCCCCCTGGATCGCAACTATTATACAGGTGCCCTGCAGGCTTTTGTACGATTGATGGCGAATTGAAATCGTCCGAGTGCGCGAAGTTGCGGACTCAGACTGACGCGTTGTCCCCGACTCGTACACCGAGCCGAAACTTCACGGAGAATTACGACTGGGAAGTCGGCATCGCAACTGATCTGGACCAAACCGATCGGCGAAGCCATGCACGTTTATCGTTCGTAATCGCGCAAGACCCAAAAGATTGCCAGCCACTAGTACCGCGATTTACTCTGAGCGGACTTCGAACCCAGCGTCAGGAAATCCCTCACCGCCATGCAGTGACCTCAGTGGATGTATCATAAGCGCTATGAGAACCGTTGGGTTGTTCTGCCTTGCGGCGGCCGCGCTGTGCACGGCGCAACCCGCTCAGAAGAATCCCTTCGCAAATGACCTTCGAGCCGCTGAAGAGGGCCGCATCGCATTTCGGGGGAGCTGTGCCCTCTGCCATGGGATACACGCCGAGGGAGGCCGAGGTCCCGACCTGACGCTGGGAACTTACTCGGTGGGGGATAGCGACGCAGACCTGTACAGGGTCATCGCTACCGGCGCTGCCGGTACGGAGATGCCGGCATTCGCGCCCAACTTCGAGAGCGACGACCTCTGGCGCCTGGTCACTTACATCCGGTCGGTGGCGGGGCGCGGAAGGGTTGCCGTCACAGGGAATCGCGAGGCCGGGCGCCAGTTGTTCTGGGAGAAGGGACAATGCGGGAAGTGTCACATGATTGACGGCAAGGGAGGCAGGCTGGGGCCGGACCTGACCTCAGTGGGGAGGAAGCGAAGCCTGGCTTATCTGAAAGAATCCGTCCTCGACCCAAACGCCGACATTACGCCCGGTTACAACACCATCACAGTGGTCACGAAGGATCGCAGGACGATCGTCGGCGTCCAGCGCGGTTTCGATGATTTTTCAGCGCAGTTGATGGATTCGGCCGAGAACTTCTACTCGTATGAGAAGAGCGAAGTCGCTTCGATGAAACGGGAATTTCGATCGCTGATGCCGGCGAGCTATCGCGGTTTGTTTGGCGAGAAAGAGCTGAGTGACCTGCTGGCTTATCTAGCGAGCTTGCGAGGCGTCAGGGAGGGCGGAAAATGAAACGCTGGACAGTGATTCTTGTAACGGTGGGCGCCCTGGGCGCCGCCGAGATTACGCAGGAAAAGCTGCGGCAGGCTCAGAGCGACCCCGCCACCTGGTTGATGTATGGGAAGAACTATCTCGGGTGGCGATATAGCGAGCTCCGCCAGATCAATACCAACACCGTCAAGCAACTGACGCCGCAATGGATCTTCCAGAGCGGAACGCTGGGAAAGCTCGAAAGCACTCCTCTCGTCTACGAACGGATGATGTATGTGACGGGTCCTACCAACCACGCCTACGGACTGGACCTGGCGACGGGGCGGCAAATGTGGCACTACGCGAAACCACTGCCGCCGGGGGTGAGCATCTGTTGCGGCCAGGTGAATCGTGGTTTTGCCGCGCTCGGAAGCAAACTCTTTAAGGTCAACCTCGAATCGACGCTGGTGGCGCTGGACGCCAAGACCGGTAATCTGCTGTGGGAGACCGAGATCGATGATATCAAGAAGGGATATAGCGCCACGGCTGCGCCGCTGATCGTGAAAAACCTGGTAGTGGTGGGAATCGCCGGCGCTGAGTACGGCGTGCGCGGCTTTATCGATGCCTATGACGCCGATACCGGCAAGCGCGCGTGGCGATTCTGGACCGTGCCAGGTCGGGGCGAGCCGGGAGGCGACACCTGGGGCGCCGATGCCTGGAAGCGCGGTGGCGGCTCCACCTGGGTGACGGGGACTTACGATGCCGAGTTGAACCTCATTTACTGGGGGACGGGAAATCCGGGTCCGGACTGGAACGGCGATGTCAGGCCTGGCGACAATCTCTACACCTGCAGCATCGTAGCCCTGGATGCCGACACGGGAAAATTGAAGTGGCATTTCCAGATGACGCCGCACGACCTGCATGACTGGGATGCCATCAGCGATCCGGTGCTGGCGGACCTGACGGTACGAGGCCAGAAAGTGAAGGCCGTGATACAGGCCAATCGGAACGGCTTTTTCTACGCGCTGGACCGAACCAACGGGAAGCTCCTGGTGGCCAAGCCCTACACCAAGGTGACGTGGGCGGACGGGATCAGACCTGACGGGCGGCCGAACTTGATTGCCGGCCAGGACCCGACCGAGGAGGGGACCAAGTCGTGCCCATCTGTGGGCGGCGGGCATAACTGGCAGGCTAGTGCCTACAGCCCGCAAACAAGCTGGTATTATTTCCCCACCACGGAAGGCTGTCACACATATTACAAGACCGAGCAAGAGTTCCGTGAAGGTCTGCTCTATACAGGCAGCACCGGGACGCCCATCCCGCTCGATCCAACCACCGGGGCCGTACAAGCTCTGGACCCCGTGACCGGGGAAACGAAGTGGAAATTCGAAATGGTCAGCCCTCCCACCAGCGGCTTACTGGCTACCGCCGGAGGCTTGATCTTCAG
>Ga0306924_10001112_pt1 | contig 24113 bp, 21 predicted proteins | sample sta12Can44000111_FD_203756 | JGI IMG/M metagenome (GOLD analysis project Ga0306924, IMG submission 203756) | Lab enrichment of tropical soil microbial communities from Luquillo Experimental Forest, Puerto Rico - statanox.12C.anox.44.000.111 (v2)... | ecosystem: Environmental > Terrestrial >...
AGCGGCCGACCGTCGTCCTTGAGGGCTTCTTTCTTCAACTCGCCGGCCCCGGCGTGCGGGCCTCCGACGAGTTGGCGCTGCCGATGGGTGGCGGCAAGACCTCGCCGATCTCGGCGGTCGACGTGGCACGCGTGGTAGCGGTGATCCTCGACGACCCCGCACCGCATATCGGACAAATCTACGATCTGACGGGGCCGGAATCGACCGATCTAGACCACTATGCGCGCGTCTTCTCGGAGGCGCTCGGCAGGCCCATCCGATATCGCGACGTCGCACTCCCGGCGTGGAGCGAAGGCCTTCGGCAGGCGAAGTTTCCTGAACACGTCGTCAAGCATCTCTCGGCCATGGCCGAGTTGACCAGGCAGGGGCGTTACGACCGCATGACGGATACTATGCGCAAGCTTACCGACGAAGTACCGATGAACATGCGCGATTTCGTGAAGCTCCATGCTGCTGAGTTCAAGCAGCGTCGACCGGCGCATTCTTAGGCACTCAATGTTCGCTTCTGGCACTTCGCGACAGTTCGATGCGACGCGTCAATTCGGTCGCTATGGGAGGTAGAGCGGACATATTTACCCCTCACCCATCAGAATCTGCTGCAATACCTCCTTTCCCTCTCCCGCCGCGACCCGCGCAGGCGCGGGACGCGTGGGAGAGGGCGCAGCAACGCACACCGCACTTGCGGCTAGCAGGAGCGGCATTTACCGCGGCAGCTTCGGCGGCTTGAACGCAGCATCGACGCGCCAGCCGCCCTTCGCGAAACGCAGGCGCGCCAGCGCGACTCCGTTGCCGCTTGCCGTCGCTTCGATGCGAACCTCGAAGCTTTCCTCGATGCGGCCGAACTGCGTGCCGCCAATCGTCGACTGAGGATGGGTGGGCCGTTCGCAATGCGTGAGGATCACGTATAGAATGCTCCCGCTCTGCGGCAGAGCAGCCGTCGCGCCGTCCGGCACCTCGATCTCCTCACCCCTCGGATCGATCGCGAAGCCCGGCGCGATAGCCACCTGCTCCCCCGCGCCGACGCGCTTCACCGAGATGTCGAGGCCGCCCACGACCCCCGACCCGAGCAGTTCGCGATTGAGCCTGCGCAGCCGCGCGCGGAAGTAATCCTGCTCTAATGTCAAGTCGTCAGGGCTGAGCAGCTGGCCGGCGAAGTAGCGCAGTCGCTCGAGCGTGCCGGGCGTAACGGCCGTCGCGGGGCCGGCGAGCATCAACGCGGACTGCGCCAGGCGGATTGCGCTCGCGCGGCCGCGCTCCGGAATGAGGGTCGCGCGGTAAAGGAGCGACTCGGCGAGAAACGCAAACAGCTCAATGAGGGAGACACCGGGATCGCTGTCGTTGCCGCCGGTCCATTCGGGCGCGTATACGGCGACGCGCTCGCGCAGCGCCTCGGCAAGGTCGCGATAGGCCGCTTCGTCGAACTTCTGCATGGGCGGACCTCTCGAAAGATGATTAGCTGAAGATAGCAGAACGCCCGCCCACCGGCGCGCAGACGAGTTCATCCATGCGCCAGATGACCCTGGTCGCCTTCCTGCAGGCGCAGAACTGCACCAATTTTCCCAGCTCCTGGCGCCATCCGCTCTCGCGCACGGACACGTGGTCGCCGGATTATTACCGGCACATCGGCCGCGTGCTCGAAGACGGCAAATTCCATCTCGGCTTCTTCGACGACCGGCTGTCCATGCCGGACATGTACGGGCGCAACCACGCGCACACGGTCGAGCACGGCATCCGCTGCGTGAAGCTCGACGCGGTGACCGTGCTCACGGTGATGGGCATGGCGACGCAGCGCCTCGGGCTCGGCGCCACCTATTCCACCAGCTATTACGAGCCGTTTCACGTGGCGCGCCTGTTCGCCACACTCGATCTGATGACCGAAGGCCGCGCGGCCTGGAACGTGGTCACCTCGCTCAACGACGGCGAAGCCCAGAACATGGGTCGCGATGAAGTGATCGCGCATGACGAGCGCTACGACCGCGCCGACGACTTCATGGCGGTCGTGTTCGGCCATTGGGACAGCTGGGAAGACGACGCCATCGTCCAGGACAAGACCACCGGGCGGTTCGCGCGTCCCGACAAGGTGCATCGCCTCGACCACAAGGGCCGCTACTTCAGCTCGCGTGGGCCGTTCACGGTGCCGCGCTCGGCGCAGGGCCATCCCGTGATCATCCAGGCCGGGCAGAGCGGACGCGGCCGGCGCTTCGGCGCGCAATGGGGCGAGGTGATCTTCGTCGTCTATCCCAACCTCGAGGTCGGCAAGCGCGATTACGCGGAATTCAAATCCGTGGTGGCGCAATGCGGCCGCGATCCCGAGCAGGTTCTGGTCACGCAACTCGTCAACACGGTCTGCGCCGCGAGCAAGGCGGAAGCCGAAGACAAGTGGGGGGTGATTCAAAAACTGCCGCTCGAGATCGACGCCCTGTCGCTGCTCTCCGAGGCGCTCAACTTCGATTTTGCGACCAAGGGCATGGACGAGGCGTTCAGCGAGGACGAGCTCAAGCAAATGTCCGGCCTGCAGGGCATCCGCGACCGCGTGCTGCGCGCGAGCGGCAAGAAGAATCCCACGGTGCGCGATTTCATCGAGGTCAGCGGGCGCGGCCGGGTGCATGATGCGATCGTCGGCGGCCCGCGCGAAGTCGCGGACCGGCTCGAGCAATGGTTCGTCGAGCGCGCCTGCGACGGCTTCGTCGTTTCCGCCACCCACGTGCCCGGCGCCTATGAGGATTTCGTGCGCTTCGTGGTGCCGGAGCTGCAGCGCCGCGGCGTGTTTCGCAAGGAATACGCGGGCACGACGCTGCGCGAGAACCTCGGACTGCCGATCCCGCTGGTGGGCGCGTGGCGCTCCGGGCGCTGATACGCCGCGTGGCGCTTCGGGCCGTGATACGCTAAGCCAACCTCACGATACGCACTCTTGCTTTGGAGGGGACCATGGAACGTCTCATCCCATCGCGCTTGGCACTGGCCGTCGCATCGGCGGCAACACTGGGGGGCGCAACCTTGCTCGCCGCATTCACCACGGACGGTGCGAGTCATCGCGACGATGGGCTCGCGCAGACGAGCGCCACCGCAGGTGCCGCATTCGTCGCGCCGCTGATCGGTTTGGACTTCCCGATCTGCCACGCGCCGGCAACCGCCGACGCCACGCGCGCCATGATCCGCCTCGCGCAGACCCGCACCGAGGTGCCGCCGGCAGAGATGCAAGCGGTGACACCGGCGCCCGCCTTTGCCGACGCCGATCCGCCGCTGTGGGACGGGCTCGGCCCGGTAAGCTACAAGATCACGACGTCGAATCCCGCCGCGCAGGCCTACTTCGACCAGGGGCTGCGGCTCGCCTACGCGTTCAATCACGCCGAGGCGCAGCGCGCGTTCCGCAAGGCGCAAAAGCTCGATCCCCAATGCGCCATGTGTTTCTGGGGCGAGGCGCTGGTGCTCGGTCCCAACGTCAATCTTCCCATGCAGGACGATGCGGTGGGTCCCGCCTTTACCGCCGCGGAGGTGGCGCGTGCGCTTGCCAGCAATACGACGCCGCGCCCCCCGCGCGAGCAGGCGCTGATCGCCGCGCTCGCGCTGCGCTACACGCAAGACCCGAAGGCGGAGCGTGCGCCGCTCGACGCCGCTTACGCCCAGGCGATGGGCAAAGTCGCGAGCGAGTTCCCGGACGATGACGACATCGCCGTCCTCTACGCCGAGTCGGTGATGGATCTCAGTCCCTGGAATTACTGGCAGCCGGGCGGACGCGAGCCCAATCCGCAAAGCGCCCCGATCGTGCCCACTCTCGAGCGCGTGCTCGCGCGCGATGCCAATCATCCCGGCGCGATCCACTACTATATCCACGCAGTCGAGGCGTCGGACAGGCCGCAACGCGCCGAGCCCTATGCCGACCGCCTGCGCGGCGCCATTCCCGGCGCTGGCCACCTCGTGCACATGCCGAGCCACATCTATTACCGCGTGGGCCGCTACCTCGACGCGCTTGCCGACAACAAGACGGCGGTCGCGGTGGACGAGAAGTATCTTGACGCCACCGCCGCGCCGATGGGCGTCTATCGGCTCGGCTACTATCCGCACAACGTGCATTTCGTCATGGCGTCGGCGCAGATGTCGGGGGACGGGCCGACGGTCATTGCCGCGGCGGAGAAGCTGCGCGGGCTCATTCCCGACGAGGTGGCGCGCGGCATCGCCCTGGTGCAGCCGGTGAAGGCGGCGCCGTATTTTGCCCATGCCCAGTTCAGTGCGCCGGAGACGATCCTGGCATTGGCCGATCCAGGCGATGCCCTTCCCTACGTGCGCGGCATTTGGCGTTACGCGCGCGGCGTCGCCTATGTGGCGCGGCGCGATTTCGCCGCCGCAAAAGCGGAGGCCGATGCCATCGATGCGCTCGCGCGCACCGCGGACTTCTCGCTGCTCAAGGCCGGGCACGTGCCGGCGCAGGAGGTGCTCGAGCTTTCCCGCGCCGTAATCGCCGGCCGCATCGCCCAGGCGCAGGGCGATTTCAAAGCCGCCGCCGAGCAGTTCGAGGCGGCGGCGGCGCTGCAAGATGCGCTCCCTTATATGGAGCCGCCCTACTGGTACTATCCGGTGCGCCAATCCTTGGCCGCGGTCCTGCTGCAAGCGGGCCGGTTCGCCGAGGCGGAGGAGCAATTCCAGCGCTCGCTCAAGCGCGCGCCCGCCAACGGCTGGTCCTATTACGGGCTCGCGCAAGTCTATAGAGCGCGCGGCGACAATGCCGCGGCCGCGCAGGCCGAAGCAGACCTGGCGAAGACCTGGATCGGCGACCGGGCGCTGCTGCAAGTTTCGAATTTGTGAGGCGTGATCGCGCGGCCAACGATAGAATTCGCCGATGCGACGGGATGACCTGACATGAACCTTGCGGCGCGCGCGCTGGCGGTGGCCTGCGTGATCGGCATGGCCGCGGCCGGCGCGGCACGCGGCGAGCCCGTGACGTTCCGGCTCGGCTATGGCGGCGCCGCCGAGGAGCCCATGTGGCTGCTCATCGCCAAGCCCGATCTCGCGAAAAATTACGGTAAGGCCTACACGCTCGATGCCACCCGCTTCGCAAGCTCGGACAAGCGCGCGCAGGCGTTCGCGGCGGATGCCATCGATCTTTCCGTGGGCGGCGCCAATGGCGTCATCTTCGCCGCCGCCGAGGGCGTGACCGCGAAGTTCATCGCCTCGATTTCGCGCGAGAGCAAACGCGGCTTCAGCACCAGCTATTACGTCAAGGAAAGCTCGCCGATCAAAGCGGTGAGCGACCTCAAGGGCAAGATCGTCGGCATCAACGGCTTCTCCACCTCCGGCCACCTGTGGCTCAAGGCCGCGCTCGAGAAACACGGGCTCAGCGACGCCGACGTGACCATCACGCCGGTGCCGTTCTCCGCGATGCAGGAGGCGCTTTCAGCCGGCAAGATCGACCTGGGCATGTTCCCGCAGCCCTACGCGGCGCTTGCGGAAAAGCAGATGAAGGTGCGCAAGATCTTCGACGCCAAATACGGCATGCCGTTCGACGAGGACCTCAACGTGCTGGTCGGCAAGGACGCGTTCCTCAAGAAGAACGCCGAGGCCGTGAAGGCGCTGCTGCAGGATCTTACCGCGGCGATGCAGTTCTATCTCAACAATCCGCGCGCGGCGCGCCAAGCGCTGATCGATGCACGCATGGTGCGGGTCGATCCCGAGGTCTACATGACCATGCAGGATTACTACCGCGAGCCGAGCCTGCGGGTCGATGCCGACGCGCTAGAGCAGATGCAGGCGTTCCAGATCAAGGCCGGTTTCCAGACCAAGCGCGTCGACGTGCGCGCGCTGGTCGATCTGAGCTACCTGCCAAGATAGGTATGCTGCAAGTGGTGCCCGCGGTGTCATGCCCGCGAAGGCGGGCATCCAGTAAACACCGGCCAAGCAGTTTGTGCAGGGCTATCCACACAACAACGTTCGGTGTTTACTGGATTCCGGCTCTCGCTCGCTGCCGCTCGCTCGGCCGGAATGACAGATTGGTTGCCGGATGGAACTCGACATGCCTGACCGAACCATGAGCAAGATTGTCGTCCGCGCGCTGGCGGCCGTGTGCTGGCTCGCGCTCGTGGCCGATGCCAGCACCGCATCGGAAGAGCCCGTGACGTTGCGGCTCGGCTACGGTGCCGCCGCCGAAGAGCCGCTGTGGATCGTCGTCGCGCGGCCCGATCTGACGAAGAACGAGGGCAAGGCCTACAAACTGGACGCCACGCGGTTCACCGGCTCGGACAAGCGCAGCCAGGCATTCGAGGCGGGCGCCATCGATCTCGCCTCGAGCAGCGCCAACGGCGTCATCTTCGCCGCCGCGGAAGGGGTGAGCGCGAAGATCATCGCCTCGGTGTCGCGCGAGAGCACGCGCGCTTTCAGCACCGGCTTCTACGTCAAGGAGAATTCGCCGATCAAATCGGTGACCGACATCAAAGGCAAGATCGTCGGCATCAACGGGTTCATGACCTCCGGCCATCTCTGGCTGCTGGCGGCTCTAGAGAAGCATGGACAGGCCCAGAGCGACGTCACCATCGCGCCGGTGCCGTTCCCGGCGATGCAGGAGGCGCTCGAAGCCGGCAAGGTCGACGTCGCCGAGCTGCCGCAGCCGTTTGCCGCTTTGGCGGAACGGCAGATGAAGCTGCGCAAGATTTTCGACGCGAAGTACGGAATACCGTTCGACGAAGAGCTGATCGTGCTCGTCGGCAAGGACGAGTTCCTCAAGAAGAACGCCGCCGCGGTGCGGGCCTTCCTCGCCGACCTGAAGGAGGCGACGCGGTTCTATCTCGACAAGCCGCGCGAGGCGCGCCAGCTCTTGATCGACAGCAAGATGGTGCGGGTCAATGCCGACGCTTACCTTGGCATGCACGATTATTATCGCGATCCGTCGCTGCGCATCGATGTTGACGCGCTCGAGCAGATGCAGGCGTTCCAGATCAAGGCCGGCTTCCAGAAGAAACGCGCTGACGTCCACGCGCTGGTGGATCTCAGCTATCTACCGAAATGACATTGCGCGGGTCGCAGACCCCCACCCCCAACCCCTCCCCAGCCGAAGTCGGATGTATCCGACTTCGGCAGCTAAAAATGCCGAACCCGGGTAAACCCGAGTTCGGGTGGGGAGGGGAGCGCACTGAGATTGCTGCGCTGCTGTCGGCTTACTCGTGAGTCGACGCGATGCCGCTGCTCGAGGTGGTGGAGCTTGACAAAAGGTTCGCCGTCGACGGCGGCAGCGTGACCGCGCTCGAGCGCTTGTCGCTCACCATCGACGAGCACGAATTCGTCGCCATCGTCGGGCCGTCCGGCTGCGGCAAGAGCACGTTCCTGCACATCGTCGGCGGCTTCGAGCCGGCGACCTCCGGCGCAGTGCATCTCAACGGGCGGCCGGTCGGACCGCCCGGTCCCGATCGCGGCATGATGTTCCAGGAGCTCTCCCTGTTTCCCTGGCTCACCGCAATCGAGAACGTCGCCTGGCCTTTGGAGATGAAGGGCATCGCGAAACAGGAGCGCTTCGCCAAAGCCGTCGCTTATCTCGATCTCGTGCATCTCTCGCGCTTCGCCGATCTCTATCCCGCGCAATTGAGCGGCGGCATGAAGCAGCGGGTCGGGCTGGCGCGGCTGTTCGCGCTCGATCCGGAAATCATGCTGATGGACGAGCCGTTCGGCGCGCTCGACTCGCAGACCCGCGAGCTTCTTCAGGAAGAGCTGCAGTCGATCTGGCGGCGCGCGAAGAAGACCGCGCTGTTCGTCACCCACGACATCGACGAGGCGATCTATCTCGGTACGCGCGTGATTGTGTTCACCGCGCGGCCCGGCCGCATCAAAGCCGACATCCGCATCCCCAGCGTCGACCGCTCCGGCGATTACCGCAAATCGCGCGAATATCTCGACCTGCGCGTTGCGATTTGGGACCTTTTGCGCGATGAGGTGCTGAAAGCGCGTGCGCTGGAGGAAGCGTGAGGATCAAGACGACATCGCTGCAGCATTGGATCGTGCCGATCGCGGTGTTGGCGGCGTGGGAAATTTTCGGCCGCGCCGGCATGCTGCCGCGCTACCTCTCGTTTCCCAGTGCCATTCTTGAGGCGCTGTGGGAGATCACGCTCACCGGCGAGCTGTTCACCGCGCTGGCGGCAAGCCTTTATCGCGTGTCGGTCGGGTTTGTGCTCGGCACCGCAGTCGGAATTATCGTCGGGCTCGGTGCCGGCATACTGCCCGGCGTGCGTCACTTCTTCGATCCGCTCGTGTCTTTTCTCTATTCCATCCCGAAGGTCGCGTTCCTGCCGGTGTTCCTGCTTCTGTTCGGGCTGGGTCACGCCTCGAAGATCGCGATCATCGCGTTTTCCGGCTTCTTTCCCGTGTTCATCGCTTCGCGCCACGCGGTGCTGTCGGTGGACCGCCTGTTGGTTTGGGCCGCGCGCAACATGGGAACGCCGCCGCGCAAAATTTTCTTCCGCGTCATCGTTCCGGCCGCCGCACCGCAGCTGTTCGCCGGCATCCGCATCGGGCTGGCGCACGCGTTCGTGGTGCTGTTCGCGGCCGAGCTGATCGGCTCCAAGGCCGGGCTCGGCTCGATCATTTCCTACGGCGAGGAATGGGTGCGGTTCGACCTGATGTTCGCCGGCATCGTCTGCTTTGCCGTGCTGGGCTTCGTCAGCGACCGCATTCTGCTCGCGGTGCGCGCGCGCGTGCTCAAGGGTCAGATGCTCGGCACCGAAGAGCGTGTGATGGGATGATCGCGCAGACCCGCGACCTGATCGTCCGCTGGTACTCGATCCCGCTGCTCATTTTGCTCTGGCAGCTCGCGGTGGGCAGCGGTCTCGTGGAGTCGCGGCTGCTGCCCGGCCCCGGCCGCGTATGGGATGCGCTCGTCAGCGAAATCGGCAACGGCGTGCTCGTCTACCACGCCGGCGTCACGCTCTCGCGCGCGCTGGCGGGCTTCCTGCTGGCGGCGCTCGTCGGTATTCCATTCGCCATGGCGATTGCGCGCTCGCGGCTCGTGCGCAACCTGTTCGAGCCGATTTTCTTCTTCGGCTATCCGGTTCCCAAGATCGCGCTGTTCCCCGTGTTCACCTACATTTTCGGCATCGGCACGCCTTCCAAGATCGCCTTCACTTTTCTCGAATGCCTCTACCCGATCGTGGTGACCTGCACGTTCGGTTTCCGCGAGGTCGCCACGCGGCTGATCTGGAGCGCGCAGAACTTTGGCGCGGGCCGCGCCACCGTTCTGCGCCGGGTGATCGTGCCGGCCGCCCTGCCGAGCATCTTTGCCGGGCTGCGCATCGCACTGCCGGTGGCGATCATCGTGGTGGTGATCACCGAGATGATCGGCGATTCCATCGGACTCGGCTACTACATCACCATCTGGAGCACGCGTTTTACCTTCGCCAACGTCTACGCCGCGATCATCTTGATCGGGATCTGCGGGCTTGTCCTCGACCAGGGGCTGCTGCTGCTGCGCCGTTACGCAATCTATTGGCAAGGAGCGTGATGCGTGCAGCGTAGCGTGACCATGCGAGAGAGCGCGATCGGGCAGTCGCTCCGGCGCCGCGAGGATGTGCGCTTCGTTCGCGGCAAAGGCCGCTACGTCGACGACATCGTTCTGCCCGGCGCCGCCTGGTGCGCGTTCGTGCGCAGCCCGCACGCGCATGCCCGCATCCACGCCATCTCGACGGTGGCGGCGCGGCAGCATCCCGGTGTGCTGTTGACACTCACCGCGCAGGATTGGACCAAAGCGGGACACGGCGAACTTACGGTCGTGCATCCCATGGGCTTCAGCGACGGCCGTCCCATGAACGCGGCGCCGCGGCCGGCCTTCGCGCGCGACAAGGTGCGCCATGTCGGCGACATCGTCGCCGCGGTCGTGGCGGAGAGCCGGTTCGCCGCCGAAACCGCGGCGGAAGCGGTGGCGGTCGAGTACGAGCCGCTGCCCGCGGTCACCGCGCTGCGCGATGCGATCGCGCCGGGCGCCCCGCTCGTGCATGAGCAATTCGGCAGCAACCTCGTGTTCGAGATCGAGCGCGGTGACCGTCACGCGACCGAGGCGGCGATGGCGTCGGCTACGAAGGTCGTCGAGCTTTCGCTCAACAACAACCGGCTCTGCGCCAATCCGATCGAGCCGCGCGCCTATCTCTGCGATTACGATGCCGCCGGCGATCGCACCACGCTCTATGCCACGAGCCAGCAGCCCCATTACCTGCGGCGCTGGCTCGCGCGCTACACGCTGCACATTCCCGAGCACAAGTTGCGGGTGATTTCGCCCGACGTGGGCGGCGCGTTCGGCAGCAAGGGCGTGTTCACGGTCGAGGTCTCTACCGTCGTCTGGGCGGCCCGGCTGCTGGGCCGGCCCGTCAAATGGAGCGCCACGCGCAGCGAAATATTTCTTTCCGACGCGCAGGCGCGCGACCACGACACGACTGCGCGCATGGGTTTTGATCGCGACGGCTGCATCGTCGCGATGCAAATCGACACGCTGGCGGCGCTCGGCGGCTATCTCAGCAATTTTGCTCCGAGCATCCCGGGAAATTCCTATCCCCAGACCGTGACCGGCCTCTACCGCACGCCGAACCTGCACCTGCGCGTGCGCGGCGTCTACACCAACACGGTGCCGGTCGACGCCTACCGCGGCTCGGGGCGGCCGGAGGCGACCTGGACCAACGAACGGCTCGTCGAGCTCGGCGCCCGCGCGCTCGGCATCGACGCGGTCGAGATGCGCCGGCGCAACCTGATCGCGCGCGCCGCATTTCCCTATGCCGCGCCGGGCGGACGCGTCTACGACAGCGGCGATCCGCCGGCGCTGCTCGAGCGCCTGCTCGCGCTTGCCGACTATCCGGCGCTGCGCCGCGAGCAGGCGCGGCTGCGGCGCGACGGTGTTTTGCTGGGCATCGGGCTCGCCGCCTTCGTCGACAAGGCCGGCACCGGCCCGAGCCGCAATCTCGCCGAGCGCGGCGGCCTGCACGGCGGCTTCGAATGCGCGACCGTGCGCGTGCACAGCGACGGCAAGGTCACGATCTTCGCCGGCAGCCATTCGCACGGGCAGGGGCACGAGATCACGTTCGCGCAGATCGCGGCGGACCAGCTGGGCCTTTCGGTTGAAGACATCGCGATCGTCGAGGGCGATACCGATCAGATCCCGTTCGGCAATGGGACCTGGGGCGCGCGCTCGGCCTCGGTGGCGGGAACGGCGATCTATCTTGCCTGCGACAAGGTCATGGAGAAGGCGCTGCAACTGGCCGCGCACGCGTTGGAGTGCGCGGAAGGCGACATCGATTGCGCACGCGGCGTGTTCGAAGTGCGCGGCACCGATCGGTCGATCGGCTTTGCCGAGGTTGCGGATATCGCCAACCACGGGGCGCTGCTGCCGCCGGGCTCAACCCCCGGCCTCGAAGTCACCGAATTCTACGATCCGCCGGACACCAACGACCCGCAGGCCATGCATCTCGCCGTTGTCTTGGTCGATGGGGAAACTGGCGCGGTAAGGCTGCGTGACTTTTACGCGGTGGACGATTGCGGGGTGCTGATCAACCCGATGATCGTCGAGGGGCAGGTGCACGGCGGGCTGGCGCAAGGCATCGGGCAGGCGCTCGGGGAGGCGATCGTCTACGATGGCGAGGGCCAACTGCTCACCGCAAGCTTTATGGATTACCCGATGCCGCGGGCCGCCGATCTGCCGGCGTTCCGCACCGCGTTCATCGCGAGCCCCGCACCGAGCAATCCGCTCGGCGTGAAGGGCGCGAGCGAGAGCGGCGCGATCGGCGCGCCGGCCGCGATCGGCAACGCGGTCATTGACGCGCTCTGGCACCGCGGCGTACGCGATATCCGCCTGCCGATCACGCCGGAGCGGGTCTGGCGCGCGCTCGCCGACGCGGCGAGCGGGCAGGGGAGGGCGGCTTGAGCGAGCAACGATCCGAAATCGGCGCGCTGATCGCGGACGAGCTTGCCGCCTGCGGGGTCAAGCTCGTCGCGTCGCTTCCCGACAATTGGCTCACCGGCGTGATCGACACGATCGCCGGCGACCGCCGTTTCGTGCACGTGCCGGTGAACCGCGAGGAATCGGCTGTCGGGCTGTGCTCCGGCGCCTATTTCGGGGCGATAGGATCGGCGGCGCTGATGGGCGCCTCGGGCTTCATGACCGTGATCTACGCGATCACCAAGATCAACTACACCTACGAGATCCCGCTGTTCCTGATGCTCACGCTGCGCGGCGGCGTCGGCGACCATCACAAGCATCACATTTCCAACAGCATCTATCTGCGTCCGGTGCTCGAGGCGATCAACATGCCGTACCAGCTCATCGAGCGGCGCGCAGACATTCCATGGATCTCGCGCTGTTATCAGCACACGCGCACCTACTCCCGGCCGATGGCGGTGATCTTCACGCGCGACCTGCTGCGGGGAGATTAGGGATGTTTATGTACGCCTGTTGGAACGGCCGCTCGTCCCCGCGAAAGCGGGGACCCAGGCCACGAGTCCGGAGCAAGCGGCTCTGGATTCCCGCTTACGCGGGAATGAGCGGGCGGAGAGTGTACGCGCCATGAAGTACCTCGATTGCTTTCGCGCGCTGGCGCGGGCGCGCACCGACGAGATCGTGGTGACCTCGGCCGGCAATTCCAGCCAGGCGTGGTGGGCGGCCACTCGCGACAGCGACGCGAGTTTTTATCTCGACGCGTCGATGAGTCTCTCGACCATGTTCGCCTCCGGGCTGGCGCTGGCGCGGCCCGAATTGAAGATCTGGGCGTTCATGGGCGATGGCGCGTTCTGCATGAATCCGGGCATGCTGATGGTCGAGCGGCAGATGAACCTGCCCAACCTGGTCCACTTTCTCGTTTCCAACCGGGTCTACGGTGCGACCTCGAATGCCGCGCTGCCGAACATCGAGCACAACGACTACGCAGCAACCGCGCGCGCCATGGGTCTCGAACGCGTGTTCGAATTCCGCGACTTGGCCGCGCTCGAGCTCGATTTGCCGGCGCTGATCTCGGCCAATACGCCGGGCCACACCTTCGTGGTGCTCGAGGTCGAGCCGTTCTCGGAGGCGGAGCAGAAGCTCGAACAGCCGCCGTTCGATGGGCCCGAGCTGAAGTATCGGTTCGGCCGTGAAATCGAGCGCCGCACCAAATGCGACATTTTCGGATACCGGCTATGACACTCAAGGAGTGTCATGCCCGCGAAAGCGGGCATCCAGTAAACACAAGACGTGCGATCCGAACGAACGTCAAAAACAATGATGTTCGGTGGTTACTGGATTCCGGCTCTCGCTCCGCCGGGCCAAGTCCGGCGTCGCTCGGCCGGAATGACAAGGGAGTTGTGTCTGGTACTATGCCCCCCTATATCGATTGCTCATCTCGGCGAAATAGGAGTTGCCCATGGTTGCCGTCGTAGAACAGGAATCCTCGACCGAAGCCATTGAGGCAACCGTCAACTACATCCTCGATAACGGCGAGAAGCTTTTCACCCAGACCGGCGGGCCCGGATCCCTCGACGTGCGCACCGGCGGCACACCCGATCCGCATCCTGTGGTGATCCGCGATGCCCGGCGCGCCGGCGACCAATTCACGCTCGATCGCGAAGGCTTCCGCTTCGTGCGCCACGACACCAAGGTGAGCGACTTCTTCGATGAGGACGAGATCCGCCGCGTCTACTATCCGGAGATGGAAGCGCTGGTGAAGGCGCAAAGCGGCGCCAAGCGCGTTCTTGTGTTTGACCACACCTTGCGCACCGCGGATGACGAGCTGCGCGAGAGCCGCAAGATCCGCGAGGTCGTGCGGCGCGTGCACAACGACTATACCGAGTGGTCGGGGCCGCAGCGCGTGCGAGATCTGCTGCCGCAGGAGGCCGACGACCTGCTCGCACGCCGCTTCGCCATCGTGCAGGTGTGGCGGCCGATCCGCCATCCCGTGGAAAGCTTCCCGCTCGCGATCTGCGACGCACGCAGCATCTCGCCCAGTGATTTCGTTGTCTCGGAGCGCCGCTATCCCGGCCGCATCGGCCAAACCTACGCGATCACCTACAATCCCGAGCACCGCTGGTACTGGCTGCCGCGCATGCGGCGCGACGAGGCGCTGGTGTTCAAGGTGTACGATTCGGCGAAGGACGGACGCGCGCGCTGGTCCGCCCACACCGCGTTCGAGGACCCGACCTCGCCGCCCAACGCGCGGCCGCGCGAGAGCATCGAGATCCGCACGCTGGCGTTTTTCTGACAGACTCTCCCGGCCTCATGCTGAGGAGCGCACGAAGTGCGCGTCTCGAAGCACCGCAAGTCGGGTTTACCCGACTTGCGCACTTAAATATTGCCGATCTCGGGTAAACCCGAGATCGGTGGGCCGCCCCCATCCTTCGAGACGCTCGCCATAGCGCGTCGAAGACGCGCGTAAACGCGCTTTAGGCTCGCTCCTCAGGATGAGGGCGGAGCATGAGCCGAGTCACGCCGCGCGTTCGTCGCGGGCGCGGCGCGAGCCGTGGCGCAGCAGGTCCATGAGCGTGCGCACCGAGGCGAGATTTTCGAGTTGGTTGACGGCTGCGATCACCTCCTCGATGCGCGTAGCCGGCAGGCGGTCCCTCGCATAGGTGCGGAATTTCTCCTCGATCTCCGCGCGCGAGAGCGGATTTTCGAACGACCCGCGTGGATGATTGCAGCGCACGGATAGCGTCTTGCCGCCCGCCATGCGGATTTCGACCACTGCCTCCGCCCCGCTCAGCGCCGGATCGACTCTGATCTCGACTTGTTCCTCCGCAAAGCGCCGCAGCTGCGGATCGTCGTAACGCGCCGGCTCGAATTGATCGAGCGTGAGCGCCCGGTCGTGCAGCGCCGCGGCCGCCGTGTAGTGACCCGAAATCAGCGCTTCGAACTTGCCTTGGTAGCGCGGCAGCTTGCCGTGCATGTCGAAGGCGGTCTGGCCCAACTTGATGCGCACTGTCTCGATGGTGCTTGGATCGAACTTCTGCTGCGCGATCAGATCGAACAGCGCGGTGTTCATGCCTTGCAGCAACGACGCGGAGGGCCATAGCCGCAGCGCGATCTGTTCGAGCTCCCAGCGCCGCCCGAGGTCGGCGGTGACGAGGTCCGGCCGCCCGCCGTTGCTGTAGCTCGCGTAAAGGCCGCCGTCGCGGGCGGTAAGAAATTCGCGCGTGGCCAAAAAATTCTGCTCGGCGAGCAGCGCCGCCAGCAATCCGGACAGCGCCCCGCGGCACTGGTGGAACTTGACCGTCGGCGTGCCCCAGGCGGCAAAGGTGCCGGCGGCCTGGCTGCCGGCGAGGCCGAACGCCCGCGCCACCGTGTCAGCGTCAAAGCCGCGCAGCCGCCCGACCGCCGCCGCCGCCCCGAACGGGCCGATGACGCCGGGCCCGTGCCAGCCGCGCGCGCGGAACGCGGAATAATCGAGGCCGATCCCGATCCGGGTCGTAACCTCGCAGCCCGCCGCCAGCGCGACGAGAAGGTCGCGCCCGGTGGCGCCATCGCGCTCCGCGATCGCCAAAACGGGCGGCACCACTTCCGGCGTGACATGGGTCATGGTGGCGCGATGCACGTCACACATGGTGACCGCGGTGATGAGATAGCCGTTGAGCAGGGTGGCGCCTGCGAGCGAGAGCTTCTCGCCGCCGATCACGCTCGACTCCTCGGATTGCGCGAGCGCGACCGCCAGCGCGGCAAGCTGATGCGTCTCCTCGCCGCGATAGCCGGCCAGCGCGCAGGCAAGCGCATCGATGAGCAGCGCTTTGCAATGCTCGCGCGCCTTCTCCGGAATGCCGTCGTACTGAAGTTCGGCGGCAAACCGCGCCAGCGCCTGAGTAGGTTCTTCGGACATTACGACCTCCAACACACCATCCGCTCGTCCCCGCGAAAGCGGGGACCCATGTTACGGACTTCGCGCAAGCCGCTGTGGATTCCCGCTTGCGCGGGAATGAGCGGATTCGCACACAATCTAATCCTACAGCCTCCTCAATAACACATGCGCATCGGCTGGCGACCAGGCGAGCGGCAAGGTTGTGCCCGGATGCAAGCCATCGGATTTGCCTCCGACGAGGCGTGCGCGTATCGGCAGTCCATAGGCCTTGCCGATCACCAGCATCGAGTCGCCGTGGTTGATGACATCCTCGATCGTCATTTTTAACACGTTGCCGTCGCCGCCATCGCCGCCGGGGCACGGCCGCAATCGTTCCGGACGGATCATGACGTCGATCTCGCCCGTAGGCGTGTTTGCGTCGCTCGCGATGCGGACCGGCCCGATGCCCGCCAATTCGGCCCAGCCGGGCCGCGCGCGATCGATGTGCCCGGCAAAGAAATTGCTGTCGCCGATGAATTCGCCGACGAATCGGCTCACCGGACGGTCGTAGACCTCGAGCGGCGCGCCGATCTGCTCGATGCGTCCGTTACAGAACACCGCGATCCGGTCGGACATCGTCATCGCCTCGCTCTGGTCGTGCGTGACGTAGATCATCGTGATGCCGAGCTCGCGATGGATGCGCTTGATCTCGACCTGCATCTGCTCGCGCAAGTTCTTGTCGAGCGCGCCGAGCGGCTCGTCGAGCAGCACCACGTCGGGGTCGAACACGAGGCCGCGGGCGAGCGCGACGCGCTGCTGCTGCCCGCCGGACAGTTCGCGCGGATAGCGGCCGGTAAAGGCGCGCAGGCCGACGAGATCGAGCATTCGCTCGGCGCGCGGAAAAATTTCCTTGCGCGGGAAGCGCCGCATCTTGAGCGGAAACCGCACGTTGGCCAGCGCGGTCATGTGCGGGAACAGGGCATAGTTCTGGAATACCATGCCGATGTTGCGCTGATACGGCTTGCTGAGGGCAAGGTCGTGCCCGTCGAGCTCGATTACCCCATTGGTCGGAGTTTCAAACCCGGCGATCATCAGCAGCGTGGTCGTCTTGCCGGAGCCGCTCGGTCCGAGAAAGGTGACGAACTCGCCGCGCTTGACGTCGATCGAGATGTTGTCGACGGCGTTGCTTTTGCCGTCGTAGGATTTGACGAGCTCGCGCAGGCGAAGGTAGGCCACCGGTCAGCCTCGTGCCGCGCCTTTCGCCACGATCAGCGCATCGACGATGACGCAGCCGCACCCCCCGCTTCCCTGCGGCAGCGCCTTGATCGGGTTGAGATCGACTTCGGCGAGCACGTCGGCGTTCTGTTGGGCAAAATCGGCGAGCGCGTTGAGACAGACGGCGAGGCTCGCGACGTCGGCCGCCGGCCGTCCGCGGATCGAGCCGAGCATGGCGCCCGCGCGCGTCTCGGCGATCATTGCTTCGGCATCGCCTTCGCGCAGCGGCAGCATGCGCAGCGCAAAGTCGCGGGTCACTTCGATGGCGGTGCCGCCTAGGCCGAAGGCGAGCGCCAGGCCGAAGTCGGGATCGCGCGAGATGCCGGCGAACACCTCGACTCCGTCCCCTACGAACTCCTGCACCAGGAATCCAATATCGGTCGGACGCGGATCGATTTGGTCGATGCGCGCATGCAATTGCGTGAACGCGTTGGCAAGCGCGGCCTCGTCTTTGAGGCCGACCGCGAGCAGACCGAGCTCGGTCTTGTGTGGAATGTCGTCGGACAGCACCTTGAGCACGACGGGATAGCCCAACTCGCGCGCCGCCTGCCGCGCTGCCTCGATGCTCGTCACCCGATGCTCTCGCGTCACCGGCATCCCGCCGGCAGCGAGGAGCTGCTTCGAATCATATTCGTTGATCGTGCGCCGCTTGGGATTGGCGGCGAGCAACTCGGCCAATTGGCTCGATGCGTCGCGCGCTGGTTTGCGCGGTGGCTTCGGCTTAGTCATGTAGCGGCCGACGCGGTCGATGGCGGCTAACCCCTGGCGGGTGCCGCCGATCTGCACGAGTCCCGCCTCGCGCAGCGCCTTGACCTGCCGGCTGTTCATCACCCCTGGCCGCGAGCTCATGAGGTAATAAGGCTTGATCGATTTCTCGGCCGCGGTCGCCAGCATCTGCACGTTTTCCAGCACGCGTGCGGGATTGCCGAGATGGCCCTCGTTGCTGCTGTCGGCGCAATAGACGATGGCATCGATGCGCGGGCTCTTGTCCACGACCGACATCGCGTGCGGCAGGTTGACCGCGTAATTGCCGTTGCCCCATGCATCGAACGGATTGCCGTCGCCGGTGATGCGGCCGATCACCCGTTCCGCCTCGCTGTGTTCGTCCGCAGTGAGTGGCGGCAGATCGAGGCCGATCGCGGTGGCGTTGTCGAGAATGAGTTCGGAGAGCCCGCCCGAGCCGGACACCACGGAGATGCGCGGGCCGCGCGGCCAGCGCGTACCCTGGCAGACCGCTAGAACTTCGGTCATTTCGTCGAGGTCGTCGACTTCGATGGCGCGATGAGCGCGCAGCACCTCGGAGAAGACGCGCGACTCGCCGGCAAGCCCGCCGGTATGGCTGGTGATCGCCTTCTGCGTGCGCTCGCTGCGTCCGACCTTGAGCACCACGACCGGCTTGCCGAGATCGGCGGCGCGATCGAGCGCCGCGACGTAGCGCTCGGGCTCGCGCACGGTCTCGGTGAAGGTCGCGATCACTTTGGTCGCGGGATCGTCGATCAGATATTCGAGATAGTCGACGGTGCGGGTGACGGCCTCGTTGCCGGCAGAGACGGAGAGGCTGATCCCGAAGCGGCGCAGATCGGCGAGGAGCGCGATGCAGACCGAGCCGCTCTGGGACACGATGCCGACATTGCCGGCGAGCCCGGCCGTCTCCATCACGTTCTGCTTGTAGGTGGTCACCCGTGCCGGCGGGTTGAGGATGCCCATGCAATTGGGACCGCACACCGGCATGCCGGCCTCGCGGCAGAGCCCGGCGATTTCCGCCTGCAGCCGCGCGCCGTCCTCACCGAGTTCGGCGAAGCCGCTGTCGTAGATGACGGCGGCGCGCGCGCCGCGCTTAACCGCCAGCCGCACCTGCTCGGGGATCAGCGGATTGCGGATGCTGAACACCACCACGTCGGGCGCTTCCGGCAGGTCGGTCAGGCTCGGATAACAGACATGATTGAGGACGGTCGCGTATTTCGGATTGACCGGATAGATCGCCCCGGGAAAGCCGAGCTTGCCGAGCGCCTCGATCACGATGCGTCCCGGGCTGCCCGGCCGATCGGTGGCGCCGACGATGGCGAGCGAGCGCGGTTTCACCAGAGGATCAAGCTGCATGCGCGGGCCTACGTCGAAAGAACAAGGAGAGGAGGACGCCGATAAAGACCGATCCCGTTAGCAACGTCGATACCACGGCGATGACCGGATCGGATTCGAGGCGGATCGATTCGAACATCTTTTTCGGCAGGGTCGAGGCGTCGCGGCCGGCGATAAAGATCGCCACCACCGCCTCGTTGAACGAGTGCAGGAAGGCGAACAGCGCGCCGATCAGAATCCCCGGGCGCAGCACCGGCAGCGTCACCCAGAAGAAGGTGCGCAGCGGACCCGCGCCGGCGCTCAGCGCGGCGCGCTCGAGATTGCGGTCAAAGCCCTTGAGCGCGGCCGCGATCACCAGGAACGCGACCGGGATCGAGAGCACGCTGTGGGCGATGATCATACCTGCGTGCGTCCCGACCAGCCTCGCCAGGCTCAGGAAGCTGTAATATCCGAGCGCGCTCACCACCGCCGGCACGATGATCGGCAGCATCAGCACGAGGTTGAGCGCGCTCTTGCCGTGGAAGCGGTGGCGCACGAATCCAAACGCGGCCGGGATCGCCACGATCAGGGTGAACAGCATGGAAGCAAGCGCGATGATGAAGGAGTTGGCAGTCGCCTCGAGCCAGGAACGACTGGCAAAATATTGGGCGTAATAACCGGTCCAGTAGCCCGGCGGCGGGAATTCGAACGAGATCGCCTTCGAGAACGACATCGGCACGATGATCGCAAGCGGCGCCACCAGGAACAGCGCGACCAGCGACGCCAGGGCGAGCGGAATATGGCGTGTCATCGCCCTAGCCCCACAAGCGATCCAAGCCGACGAAGCGGTTGTAGACGCCGAGCAGGATGAGCGTTGCGGCGAGCAGCACGACGGCGATCGCCGAAGCGAAGCCCCAGGCCAACAAATCCTCGATCTGCTGGCTGATGAGTTGCGAGATCATCATGTCCTTGGGTGTGCCGAGCAGGATCGGCGTGATGTAGAAGCCGAGGCACATCGTGAACACAAGGATCGAGCCGTTGACCACGCCGGGGAGACTCAGCGGCAGGAACACCAGGCGGAAGGCGCCGAACGGCGGCGCGCCCAGACTCCCCGCCGCGCGCATGGTGGCAGGGTCGATCTTGCGCATCACCCCGTAGAGCGCGAGCACCATGTAGGGCAGCAGCACATGGGTCATGCCCAAGGTCGAGCTGAACGAGGTGAACAGGAGTTGCGGCGGGGCGCCCCATCCGGCCAGCGCGTAAGTGGCCGCCACCGGCCCCTTGTTGCCGAGGATGACGAGCCAGGAGTAGGTGCGCACCACGAAACCGGTCCAAAAACTCAAGCCCACCGCGGCGAGGAAAATGGTGGCGATGACGTCGTTGCGCCGCGCCATCACGTAGGCGAGGGGATAGCCCAGCAGCAGGCAGGCGAAGGTGACGATCAGCGAGGTCTTGAACGTGTTGATCATCACGTTGAGGTAGAGCGGAACGCTCCACAGGCGCCGGTAGTGATCGAGCGAAACGACGGGATCGGTCACGCTGAGCAGCAGCACGTAGCCGATCGGAACGATGAACAGCACGAGGATGGTCAGCGCGGCCGGCGCCACTAGCAGCCAGGCGGTCATGGTATCGCTGATCACCCCGCGCGGGCGCTGTGTCGCAATGGCCGCGGCTTTGTTCATCGGGCAAATGATGTAACATGCACGATGGGCTGCACGCTATCTGCTGCTCCCCGCCTTGCTGCCATATGCATGAGGCCGCCATGACACGGCGTAGCCGGATTTCCCGCCGCAACATGATGTTGACTGGCGCCTCGCTTTTCGGCGTGCCGCTGCTGGCGCGCTCCGGACGCGCCCAGGCGCGAACGGTCTACGTCAATTCCTACGGCGGTGTGTGGGAAACCTCCTGGAAAAAGGCGTTCTTCGATCCGTTCACCGCCCAGACCGGGATCGCGATCAAGACGGTGCCGGGCGTGTCCTTTGCCAAGCTCAAGGCGCAGGTGCAGACGCGCAATTTCGAATGGGATCTGGTCAATCTCGGCGATGTCGAATACGCGCAAGCCGTGCTCGAAGGATTACTGGAGAAGGTCGACCCGATAGCGGCCAAGATCGAGCAGTTGCCGCCCCACATGGTGCGCGAATTCGGCATCACCAGCTATTCGCTCGGCACCAATCTCGTCTATCGGAAGGACAAATTCCCGAATGGCGGGCCGCAGAACTGGGCGGATTTCTGGGACGTGAAGAAATTCCCCGGCCCACGCTGCCTCTACGACCGCTCCTTCACCTGCCTTGCCTTCGCGCTGCTCGCCGATGGCGTTCCGCGCGACAAGCTCTACCCCATGGACATCGATCGCGCCTTTCGCAAGCTGAGCGAGCTCAAGCCGCACATCAAGGTCTGGTGGCGCGAGGGCTCGCAATCCCAGCAGCTCATCCGCGACGGCGAGGTCGACATGATTGCCATGTGGAGTGCGCGGGCGGTGGACCTGATCGACGACAAGGTGCCGCTGGAAATCGTCTGGGACGGTGCGGAAAATTACTACGCCAATCTGATCGTGCCGAAGGGCGATCCCAACACCAAGGCGGCGTGGCAGTTCTGCAATTTCGTCGCGCAGGCGAAACCGCAGGCGGAGTTCGCGATGCTGTTGCCCTACGGCCCTGCCAACCCGCAGGCGCGCGCGCTGATGAGCGAGGCGCGGCTGCGGCAGACGCCGGCCTGGCCGGACAACGAACGAGTCTCATTCCAGCACGATGCCGCCTGGATCGCCCCGCGCTTGGCGGGCATCCGCGAGCGCTGGACGCAATGGCTGACGACGTGAGTCTCGTTCTCCCCGCGAAACGGGGAGAGGAAGCCGGTCGCGCGGTCTGCGCGAAATGTCGAGAAACAAACTCGAGAAAGCACCATGATGACGATGCCGGCGGGAGCTCCGAGTCTGGAGGAGATTTTGGTCGATACCGAGAGCGTGCCCTGGCGCGAGAAGTCGCTGAAGGGCGTCTCGGAAAAAATGCTTTGGCGCAATGAGGAAACCGGCGCTTCGATCGCGCTGATCAAATTCGCCAAGGGCGCGGGGATTCCCGCACCCCATTATCACGCCTCCAATCAGTTCATGTTTTGCCTGAAGGGCCGCTATGAATACACCAAGACCGGCGTGACACTCATCGCCGGCTCGTTCTACTGCAACCCGAAGGGCAACGTGCATGGCCCGGCGGTGGCACGCGAAGAGACGATCGTGCTCGAAATCTATGACGGCCCGCATTATCCCTTCAAACCGGACTTCTACGCGGACGAGCAAGACGCGCGGTGAGTCGCCGGACCGTAGGATGGGTTGGAGAGAAACGTATGTCCAAGCAGCAAATCACGTCCGCGAAGATCCGCCGGCCGAGCGGACATTTCTCGCACGCCACCATGACCGAGGCGCGCGGGCGGCTCGTCTTCATCTCCGGGATGACCGCGCGGCGCGCCGACGGCAGTATCGCCGGCATCGGCGACATCGAGGCGCAGACGCGGCAGGTCTGCGAGAACCTCAAAGCGGCGGTGGAAGAGGCCGGAGGCGGCATGGACGACATCTGCCGGGTCGACGTCTACGTGCGCAACATGGAGCACTTCGAGCAGATCCACAAAGTGCGGCGCGAGTATTTCAAGCCGCCGGCGCCGGCCTCAACCATGGTCGAGGTCTGCAAAATGACCTCGCCCGACTATCTGATCGAAATCAATGCCATTGCAGTGATTGCCGATTAGCGCTCAGCTCGAATACCTTCGGGCGTGCGGCAATCGGGTAATCCAATCAACCAAGGAGGAGACGATGAAGCGTCCGATGTTGTGGGCGATTACTATCGTGCTTTTGACCTGCGCCAGCGCCGACGCAGCCGAAATCCGGCGCGTGGTGACCGGACTGGATGCCAACAACAAGGCGATCGCGCTGTTCGACAGCCGCTTGCCGCTCAAGTCGGGTCCGACGCCCAACCCGGTGGTCAATCTCTGGACCACGGACTCCTCGCCTCCGGGATTCTCGTTCAAGGACGACAGCGGCGCCAGGCGCGTCGGTCTCTCGCCGCCCGACAACGGCAGCGTCATTCGCGTGGTCGAATTTCCTCCACTCGATCCTGCGGTGGAGACGAAAATGGATCCCAATCTGATGATGAAGGTGGTCGGCGACCACGCCCCGGCGCGCGGCCTGCCGGTGAAACATCCGCTGATGCACCGCACGCGCACCCTCGATTACGCCGTGATCCTTTCCGGCGAAATCGACATGATGCTCGACGATTCGACGGTGCACGTCAAAGCTGGCGACGTCGTGATCCAGCAGGCGACCAACCACGCCTGGATCAACCGTGGCACCGAGCCGTGCCGCATCCTCTTCGTGCTGATGGATTCCAAGCAGCCGTAAGATGGGCACGTGGCATTCACTCGATTCTCCAGGGAGAAGGGCCAATCGAAAATTATTTAAAAACAACCCCAAGCACAGTACCCAATTTGGGTGATTCGCATACGATAATTAAAGAAGTCAAAGTTCGCGCTAAAATAGCTAGGGTCATCGGCCGCGACTTAGCGGTACCCAAACTGACCACGCATGGGCACATGAGGGTTGAAATGAACGAGAAAGCGAACGGCAAACAAAAGCTATTCAGCGAGCGGTCGGCGCGAGAGCGCGCTGCGTTCAAGACGTTTGTTGAGCACAAGGTAGCCAATCCGGCGCCACGCTTGAAGGTCTCCGAAAATGGAGGGCAAACGAGCATCACCCTAGATGATCCAAAAAGCGGCATTGGTGATCTGCTGCTGATGGAGGCGCTTGGAAGCATGGATCCTGATTTTGTCGACGGTCTGCTCCGGCAGCTTGGCGATGCAGGCGCGCAAGACGGAAAAGTGAACGAGAAGACACTCAACTTTATGCTTGCGGTCGTCAAAGGCGTAAAGCCCAAGGATCAGGTAGAGGCAATGCTCGCAGCCCAGATGGCCGCAGTCCACATCGCGGCAATGAGGTTTGCGGGTGACCTTACCCGCGTCGAAACCATGCTGGAGCAGGATAGCGCAGAACGT
>Ga0306924_10001125_pt1 | contig 24012 bp, 18 predicted proteins | sample sta12Can44000111_FD_203756 | JGI IMG/M metagenome (GOLD analysis project Ga0306924, IMG submission 203756) | Lab enrichment of tropical soil microbial communities from Luquillo Experimental Forest, Puerto Rico - statanox.12C.anox.44.000.111 (v2)... | ecosystem: Environmental > Terrestrial >...
TGGGCTCGTTGCGATATTGCGCCAGCAGTTTGTCGGCATCGGCCAGCACCGGGACTTTCCAGGATTCCGGCACATCCTCGGGTTTCTGATAGGCGCATAAAGCCTTGCCGGCATCCGGGTCGGTTTCGGTATAGAAGGCCCGCTTGGCAAAGTCGCAGGCCTGGGCGGCGTCCTTGGTCAGCAGATCCAGCCAGAAGGCGGCGGCCACCGACCGGCTGGACAGGCCGCCATTGGTACAGAACATCCGCTTGGAATGGGCCACCTGACAGGCCGCTTCCAGTTCCCGCAAATAGGCCGCATGGTCGGCGCCGCTGTTGACCAGGCTGGAGGGATCGTTCTCGCCGCCTTCGACCACCACCAGACGCGGCTGCCAGGCCTCCAAGAGGCTGTCGAGCGAGCCTTTATAACCGTTGATGTCGGCGGGCGGGGCCGAGGGGCGATGGCTGGGCCAGTCCTGGCCTTGCGCCTTCACCACCAGCGCCAGATTAAGCCCGGTGCCGCGATAGAGCGTGCAGAACGGGCAGGGGGCATGCGCATTCCAGTGATTGAGGAAGACGTCGGGCGGGCGCAACCAAGCCACGCCAAGGCCTCGGGCGCGGGCCAGCGCCAAATCCTGGCCTTCATTGGGCAAGGGTTGGATCATCACGCCGTAAGGATTGTCGGCCCGGGCGGAGGCATGGCCAAAAACCAGCAGGATCAGCCCGATCAGAGCGAAAACGCGCCGCACGCTCGACTTCCCCCTCATGATTCGCCAAATGCTGGCCATGATGATGTCTGTATGCCGTCCAGGCAAGATACGCTGGGGAGGCTAGCCGGAAAAAGTGAAGGAAATCCTTCCGCTCTCCTTGCATCATCGGCCTTCGCCTGCGAAAACAGTGTCTCGCCGGAGGGGCAGGCCGGCAGAGTGGGATTTTGGAGAGCATAAAGACATGGTCGACACGGTGGTTTTGCCGGGTGCCGGCGCCCTGACCGAAGCGGCGATCGATCCGACCCTGGACCTTCACGCCGAGATCGCCCGCCTGCGGGTCGAGCGCAAGGCGGTGGTTCTGGCCCATTACTATCAAGACGGTGAAATCCAGGATCTGGCTGATTTCGTGGGTGATTCCCTTGATCTGTCGCGCAAGGCGGCGGCGACCGACGCCGAAGTGATCGTCTTCTGCGGCGTGCGCTTCATGGGCGAAGTAGCGAAGATCGTCAGCCCCCAGAAGACCGTGCTGATCCCCGATGCCGAGGCCGGCTGTTCGCTGGAGGATTCCTGCCAGCCCGACGCCTTCCGCGCCTTCCGCGAGAAGCATCCCGACCATATCGCCCTGACCTACATCAACTGCTCGGCCGAGGTGAAGGCCCTGTCGGATGTGATCGTCACCTCGTCGAACGCCGAGGCGATCCTGGCCGCCATGCCCAAGGACAAGCCGATCCTGTTCGCTCCCGACCGTCATCTGGGCGGCTATCTGGCCCGCAAGACCGGGCGCGAGATGACCCTGTGGCCGGGCAGCTGCATCATTCATGAACAGTTCTCCGAGCGTGAACTGATCAAGCTGAAGACCCGCCATCCCAAGGCGCTGGTGGCGGCGCATCCGGAATGCCCCGAGGGCATTCTGAGCCATGCCGACCATGTCGGCTCGACCCGCGCCATCCTGGACTATGTGCTGAAGTCGGAGAACAACGAGTTCATCATCGCCACCGAGCAGCATATCATCCATCAGATGCAGAAGGCGGCGCCGCACAAGACCTTCATTCCCGCCAATGGCGCCGACGGCAGCTGCGATTGCGCCCGCTGTCCCTTCATGGCCAAGAACACGCTGGAAAAAATCTATCTGGCGCTGAAGAACGATGCCCCGCGCATCGAACTGCCCGAAACCCTGCGCCAAGAGGCCTTGAAGCCTTTGCAGCGCATGCTCGATCTGTCGGTGAATGTGAATGTCAGCAAGCAGTCTCTCTAACCGGGTTCCCAACCTGGACCAGTCCATCACTCGTCTGATTCACGACGCTCTGGATGAAGATATCGGCCCCGGCGACGTCACTTCCGCCACCGTCATTCCCGCCGACCTGCGCTTCAAGGGCGTGATGGCGGCGCGTGAAGACATGGTGGTGGCCGGCATCGACTTCGCCCGCATGATCTTCCATAAAGTGGTGCCCGAGGCCCGCTTTGTCGCGCGGGTCAAGGACGGCGACAAGGTCTCGCCCGGCACCGTGTTGGCTGAAATGGACGGTCCCGCCCGCGGCCTCCTGACCGCCGAACGCCCGGCCCTGAACCTGCTGCAGCATCTGTCGGGCATCGCCACCCTGACCAACAGCTATGTCCAGGCCATTGCCGGCACCGGCGCTGTGCTGCTGGACACCCGCAAGACCATTCCCGGCCTGCGTCTGGCGGCCAAGTACGCCACCCGCATGGGCGGGGCGCAGAACCACCGCATGGGTCTGTATGACGGCGTGCTGATCAAGGACAACCATATCGCCGTCTGCGGTTCGGTGGCCGAAGCCGTCAGGCGGGCCAAGGCCGGCCAGTCCGGCAAGGTCGAGGTGGAATGCGACACCCTCGATCAGGTGAGGGAAGCGGTGGTGGCTGAAGCCGACATCATCCTGCTCGACAATATGTCTCTGTCGGTGCTGCGCGAAGCCGTCGCGATTGTCGGCGGCAAGGCCAAGACCGAGGCCTCGGGCGGGGTGACGCTGGAAAACATCCGCGGCATCGCCGAAACCGGCGTCGATTTCGTCTCGGTGGGACGGCTGACCCAGTCGGCGCGGGCTATCGATATCGGCATGGATTGGTCCGCGGAGTAATCGCCATGAGCGAGTCCCACGTCTTCGACGTTCTGGTGCTGGGCAGCGGCGCTGCCGGCCTGACCACGGCCCTGATGCTGGCGGAAAAGGCCAAGGTGGCCGTGCTGTCCAAGGCCGACCTGGCCGAGGGCAGCACCCTTTACGCCCAGGGCGGCATCGCCGCCGTGCTGGACGCCACTGACTCCACCGAGCTGCATATCAGCGACACCCTGATCGCCGGGGCTGGCCTCTGCGATCCGGAAGCCGTGCGTTTCGTGGTCGAGAATGCCGAAGAGTCCATCAAGCGGTTGATCGGCTATGGCGTCGAGTTTACCCAGGACCATACCCCCGACGGCAAGCAGGTCTATCACCTGACCCGCGAGGGCGGCCATTCCCGCCGCCGCATCATCCATGCCGCCGACGCCACTGGCCGGGCGGTGGAAACCACCCTGGAAGAACGGGTGCGGGAAAATCCCAATATCACCGTCTTCGAATATCATCTGGCGGTGGATGTCATCCGGGAAAAGCTGGGGCAGGGCAAGCAGGGGCGCTGCCTGGGCGCTTATGCTCTGAATCGCAATAGCGGCAATGTCGATCTGTTCCGCGCCAAGACGGTGGTGCTGGCCACCGGCGGCGCCAGCAAGGTCTATCTCTACTCCTCGAACCCCGACAGCTGCACCGGCGATGGCATAGCCATGGCCTGGCGCGCCGGCTGTCGGGTGGCGAATCTGGAGTTCATGCAGTTCCATCCCACCTGCCTTTACCATCCCACCGCCAAAAGCTTCCTGATCTCGGAAGCGGTGCGCGGCGAGGGCGGCAGGCTGCTGCTACCCAATGGCGAACGCTTCATGCCTCGCTTCGACGAGCGGGCCGAACTGGCTCCCCGCGACATCGTGGCGCGCGCCATCGACCACGAGATGAAGCGCCTGGGCATCGATTACGTGCTGCTGGACATCAGCCATCAGCCGGCGGAATTCATCCGCGAACATTTCCCCACCATCCATGCCAAATGCCTGGAGCTGGGCATCGACATCACCAAGCAGCCGATGCCGGTAGTGCCCGCCGCCCATTATACCTGCGGCGGCGTGATGACCGACAAGCGCGGCCGCACCGACGTTCCCGGCCTCTATGCCGTGGGCGAAGTGGCCTTTACCGGCCTGCATGGCGCCAATCGCATGGCCTCGAACTCGCTGCTGGAATGTCTGGTCTATGGCGCTGCGGCGGCGACCGACATTCTGGGTCAGTTGGACGGGCTGGAGATTCCGCCGGAAATGCCGGGCTGGGACGAAAGCTGGGTGACCAATTCCGATGAAGAGGTGGTGGTGTCCCATAACTGGGATGAGCTGCGCCGCTTCATGTGGGACTATGTCGGCATCGTGCGCACCACCAAGCGGTTGGAACGCGCCCAGCATCGCATCGAGCTTCTGCTGTCCGAGATCGACGAATATTACGGCTCCTTCCGTGTCTCGAATGACTTGCTGGAGCTGCGCAATCTGGCCTTGGTGGCGAAGCTGATCGTCCGCTCGGCCCTGATGCGCCGGGAAAGCCGGGGGCTGCATTACACCCTGGACTTCCCCTATGTCGATCCGGTGGCGGCGGCCCAGAACACCGTGCTGGTGCCCAAGAAGTTCAGGCTGCTGCCCGAGGGGTAATCGCTCCTTGCGTCTATATCCTGGCCAGCAAACGCCAGGGCACGCTCTATGTCGGCGTGACCAGCGATCTTGTGCGGCGCGTTTGGGAGCATAAAACCGACGCGATCGACGGCTTCACCAAAACATACGCCGTCCATGCGCTGGTCTATTACGAAATGCACGCAACCATGCCCGATGCCATCCTGCGGGAGAAACGGCTGAAACATTGGAATAGGGCGTGGAAGATCAATCTGATTCAGGGGATGAACCCGGATTGGCGTGATCTTTACGAAGATATACTCTGAACCCCAGCTTTACCCGTCATCCCCGCGCAGGCGGGGATCCACCTGCCGGCCATTTCGAGGCTTCAGCATGGACCCTTGCCTGCGCGAGGGTGACGGGGAAATCCTCACCCGGCCGGCGGCTTCCAGGCATCCGTCTTGGCCATCATCTCCAGCGCCGCACCCAAATCGCCTTCGAAGGTCATCGGGCCGGTGTGGGACAGCTTGCTGCGGGTATTGGCCCAAATCTCGCCGCCCATGTCGGTCCAGCGTTTGCAGAAGGTATAGTCCTCCGACAGATAAGTGCCGGTTTCCTTGTCGATGACGCAGTCGAAATAGGCGCAGTTGGTCTGGGTCGCCAAGCCGTCGTCGGCGGCGACATGAACATTGCTGAAATGGATGTCGGGGTAATGTTCGGCCATGCGGGTGAACACCTCGCGGCGAATCATCATGAAGCCGGTGCCGATATAGCGCACGCGCACGAAACCATCCTCGGGCTTCGGAACCTGATCATTGTTCAGAAGATCGACCACATAATTCAGCGCCGAGGATTCCGGCTTCACCGAGCCCATGCCGGAATATTGCTGCACGCGCTGCCAGTTGATCTGCTTCAGAGGATAGATGGCGCCGGCGATATCCTTGTCGGCATCCAGCAAGGCCAACACCTGTTCGGGCGAGAAGCCGATATCGGCATCGATGAACAGCAGATGGCTGGCATTCGGGTCCGACAGGAACTGCTGCACCAGGATATTGCGGGCGCGGGTGATCAAAGCATCGCCGCCGATCAGCCGGAACGACAGCCCGACGCCGATCTGCATGCAGGCCTTTTGCAAGCCCAACAGCGAGATGGTGTAGGGGCAGGTGACATTGCCGCCATAGCAAGGGGTGGCGATAACGATATGGGGCCTTTTGCTCATAGGGGGAACACTCCGAAACGCTCCAGGCCCAAGCCGCTGATATCGATGTCGGTGGGGCGGCCCGAGACAATGTCGGCCAACAGCTTGGCCGAACCGCAAGACATGGTCCAGCCCAAGGTTCCATGGCCGGTGTTGAGATAAAGCCCAGGTACCGGCGTCGCCCCCAGGATCGGTACGGAATCCGGAGTGACCGGGCGCAGGCCGCACCACAGTTCGGCCTGGGAAAAATCGCCGGCGCCGGGGAACAATCCTTCCGCCAGAGCTGGGATCAGCTTGGCGCGGCGCGGATTCATCTCGGTATTCCAGCCGGCCAATTCGGCGGTGCCGGCGCAGCGCAGGCGATCACCCAGACGGCTATAGACCATCTTATGCTCGTCATCGGTAATGCTGACCTGTGGCGCGCGGGCCTGATCAGTGACGCTCAAGGTGGCGGAGTAGCCCTTGGCCGGATAGATCGGCAAGCGCAGGCCCAACTGCCAGGCCAGTCTGGGGCTCCAACTGGCGGCGCAGAGCACGAAGGCGTCGGCATGCAGCCGGCCCTTGTCGGTGGTCACCGAGCCCAGCCGCCGGCCCGAGTCCGACAGCTCCAACTCCTCAACCGTGGTGCCATAGAGGAAGGTCACGCCTTTGGCAGCACAGAGGGCGGCCAGTTCGCGGGTGAACTTATGGGCATCGCCGGATTCGTCGCCGGGGGTAAAGATGGCTCCGGCCAGATCGCGGCGCACACCGTCCAATGCCGGTTCGATCTCCAGGGCCTCATTCGGCGTCTTGGTCTGGCGTTCCAGCCCCAGGCGGTTCATCAGCTCGGATGCCTTTTGGGCTCCGGCGAATTCCGTCTGGTTGCGATAGACATGCAGGATGCCCAGCATCTTCTGGTCATATTCGATGCCGGTGTCGCGGCGCAGCCGTTGCAGGCAGGCACGGGAATAGGCGGCGACCCGCAAGGTGCGCCCGGTATTGATCTCGGCCCGACGGCTGGTGCAGTTCATCAGGAACCGCGCCCCCCAGGCCCACAGCGCCGGGTCATAGCGGTTCCAGCGGAACAGCAGCGGCGCATCCTCGCGGCCAAGCCAGCGCAGGGCGCGCAAAGGGGTGGCGGGGTTGGCCCAAGGCTCGGCATGGCAGGGCGAGACCTGACCGCCATTGGCAAAGCTGGTTTCCAGCCCGGCCCCTGGCTCGCGCTCGACCACCGTCACCTCATGCCCGGCCTCGGCCAGATACCAGGCAGTGGTGACTCCGACGACGCCGGCTCCCAGGACCAGAACCTTCACTTTGTCCTCCAACCCGTTGACCGCATTCTATATAAACCGGTCAGACCCGCGCAGCTAGCCCTTGCCAATCGCATGGCCGGTATTACCCTTATGAAGAAAGGGAGATGCCGCCGTGACCTGTCTGCTCTCGACCGCCCAGATGTATCAAGCCGATGCTGCTGCCATGGCTGCCGGAATTCCCGGCCCGGCCTTGATGGAGGCGGCTGGCTGGCAGGTGGCCGTCGCTATCCGCAAGCGCTTTTTCCCCCGCCCGGTGGCGGTGCTCTGCGGTCCCGGCAATAATGGCGGCGACGGTTTCGTAGCAGCGCGTATCCTCGAAGACTGGGGCTGGCCGGTGCGACTGGCCCTGCTGGGGGATGCGGATTGCCTGCGCGGCGATGCCGCCTTGATGGCAAGCCACTGGCATGGCGGTATCAAGCCCTTCAACAAGGATATTCTGGACGGCGATCCGCTGGTGATCGACGCCCTGTTCGGCGCAGGCCTCAGCCGTCCGCTGGAGGGCAAGGCCGCCCGAATGCTGGAACGGGCGGCCGAGCGCAATCTCGACATCGTGGCGATCGATGTGCCCTCGGGCCTTGACGGCAATACGGGCCAGCCGCTGGGTCCGGTGGTGGCCGCCAAGCTGACCGTGACCTTCTTCCGCCCCAAGCCGGCCCATGCCTTGATGCCGGGACGGCAGCTCTGCGGCGAGCTGGTGGTGGCCGATATCGGCATTCCCGAAGCGGTGCTGGGCGAAATCGCGCCCAGCTGCTGGATCAATGAGCCGGAGCTGTGGCGGCAGCATTTCCCCCGCCTCGATCCCTTGGGCCATAAATATGCCCGCGGTCATTTGCTGGTGGCGGGTGGAGCGGCTATGACCGGGGCTGCAAGGCTGGCTGCCAGGGCCGGGCGGCGGGCAGGGGCGGGGTTGTGCAGCATCGTCGCTCCGGCAGAAAGCCTTGCCACCTATCGGGCCGGCGATCCCGGCGTGATCGTCGAGGATGCCGCCGACTGGCCGCGCATCCTGGCCGATGGCCGCAAGAACGCGGCGGTAATCGGGCCGGGCCTCGGTGTCGGCGAGGACACCCGCCGGCTGGTGCTGGCGGCGCTGGAGACCGGCAAGGCCTGCGTTCTCGATGCCGATGCTTTGACATCCTTCCAGGGGAATGCCTCCGACCTTTGGCGGGCTGGCGGAACCCCGATATTAACCCCACATGATGGAGAGTTTCTCCGCTTGTTCGCCCATCAGGGCGACCGCCTGAGCCGGGCCATGGCGGCGGCGCAGGACAGCGGAGCGGTGCTGTTGCTGAAGGGCCCCGATACGGTGATTGCCGCGCCGGATGGACGGGCGGCGATCACGGTGGATGCTCCACCCAGTCTGGCCACGGCGGGCTCGGGCGATGTGCTGGCGGGGATCATCGGCGGGCTGCTGGCGCAAGGCATGCCGCGCTTCGAGGCGGCTTGCGCCGGGGCCTGGATGCATGGCGCGGCGGCCAAGGCCTTCGGACCGGGCCTGATCGCCGAGGATTTGGTCGAGATGTTGCCGACGGTACTGGCGGGACTGTCGTGATGAAACAGGAGGGAGAGATGGAAACAGCAGTCAAGACGCAGACCGGAACCTCTGCGCCTCCGATCCAGCCGCCGCAGGCTGGTTTGTTCGACCGGCTGAAGAATCTGCGCGGCTTGTGGCGTGACATCGCCTCCAGCTGGGGCGGAGCGCCCAAAACCATCTCGCCGGAATTGCCGCCCGACGATGCCAATGCCTTACGCGCCCAAATGCAGGATTGTCTGCAGGAAAAAGGCGGCGAGGTCTCCGCTCGTGGTCGCGCCGCCGCCTTGGGTCGATCCTACCTCGCCTTGAATGCCGAGGGGCGGAAGCGCTTCCTGCGCATTCTGGCCGACGAATTTGGCACCGACCGCGCCAGCGTCGATGCCGCCATGGCCGCCGTTGCTACGGCTGCCGACCTTTCCGCCCGCACCAAGGCCGAGCAGGCCCTGCGCACCGCTCTGGAAAGTCCGCGCCAGAAGCTGCTGACCCAGTTCAATGCCCTGCCTGAAGGGGTGAAATTCCTGGTGGATATGCGGGCCGAACTGCTGGGCCTGACCAAGAACGATCCGGCCATGGCAGGGCTGGAGAATGATCTGAAGGAGTTGCTCGACAGCTGGTTCGATGTCGGCTTCCTGACGCTGGAGCGGATCACCTGGCGTTCGCCCGCTCTGGTGCTGGAAAAGATCATGGCCTACGAGGCAGTGCATGCCATCCAGGGCTGGCGAGATCTGAAGAACCGGCTGGATTCCGACCGGCGGCTTTATGCCTTCTTTCATCCCCGCATGCCTGACGAGCCCTTGATCTTCGTCGAGGTGGCGCTGGTGGACGGCATGGCCGGCAATGTCCGCGAACTGCTGGACGAAAATGCGCCGGTGGGCGACCCGGACAAGGCCGATACCGCCATCTTCTATTCCATCAACAATGCCCAAAAGGGGCTGGTGGGCATCAGCTTCGGCAATTTCCTCATCAAAAAGGTGGTCGACAGCCTCAGCCACGAATTCCCTAACCTGAAGACTTTTGCCACCTTGTCGCCGATCCCCGGTTTCCGCAGTTGGCTGGATGACCGCATCGCCGCCACGGGCGAAGCCTCGCTGCTGCAACCGACGGATCAGAAGATTCTCGCCGCTGCCTCGAAGGTGTTGGGGGCCGAGGCCTCGCTGAAGGCCATTCTGGCCGCATCTTGGCAGGATGATGCCGCTCTGGCGGTGCAGTTGCGCCCGCTGCTGTCGCGGCTTTGCGTGCGGTATCTGGGAGAGAAGAAGGGTTCGAACCCTGGCCGCGCCCTCGATCCGGTGGCGCATTTTCATCTGACGAATGGTGCCCGCATCGAGCGCCTGAACTGGTTGGGCGACGTCTCGGCCAAGGGTTTGGCCCAGTCGGCGGGGATGATGATCAATTATCTGTACAAGCTGACCGAGATCGACGCCAACCATGAAGCCTATCGCGGTCAGGGCAAGATCATCATGTCGTCGGGCGTGAAGGGATTGGGGAAGGAGTAGGGGCTCGGCTTAGGCTTTCCTGGCGGCCGAGCGTCGCCTGGAAAGCCAGGTCAACCCATGCAACAGGCAAATCGCCGCCGAGCCGGTAAATGCCAAGGCGACGTTGGCGATGGCGATATCGTTATAGCGATTCACCTCCAGCGAATGCACCATCGAACAGGTCAGGGCAATTCCGACGCAGCCGATAATGGGAATAAGGATCAGGCGAAGATGAAGTCGGCGGACCGATGCTTCGACGGGACCGCAAACGCATAGAACCAACGCCAGCAACATCGTGGGTAGCACGACCTTGTTAACATTTCTAGGAATGTTGCGCAGGATGTTTCCTAAATGCAGTGGAACCGCCTGGACTGTGTCGAATTGCCTGTCACCCCGCAAACTGTCGGACATGGCAAGAAAGGATGGGCTGTCAAAAGCCTCGGCATTTTGAATGCCGGTCGTTTTTAAGATGATCCTCTCATTGCCAAAAGGCCGGTTCGCAAATAACAAAAATTGCCGTGCTACTTTCCGGCTATAGCCGGCAGGATCATGGAGAACAGCCTTGAGAAATAGGCTTTTCATGAAGTTTCCTGCCTGAAGACTGTCATTATTGAAGGCTTGATTCATTAATGTGAATGCATTGCTCTGATACATGCACCAATCGGCGTTATAACCAAGCTGAGGATAGCTTTCATGGTGGCTGTAACTTAAATCGGCCAGGGCAAAGGACTGGGTGAGCAGGTCGGCTTTCTCGGCTGGCAGTTTGGCGATTTCACCCGCGGCAATTTCATTGATGATCGGCAGATGTCAGCAGGTCAGGGTGATGGGCAGAAACAGATTGGCGCTGTCGGGCCGGTTGGGCGGCGATAGCTGCGCCGATGGCAGTAGGATCAGCAGGGTCGACAGGGTGGCCGATGCGGCAATACCAGCCAGTTTCATCCAAAAGGGCAGGCGCAGCATCCAGATGAAAGCCAAAATCAACAGTCCGACGCCAAGTCCGGCCAGTGCCCAATGAGGCCGGATAAAATAGAGCAGGATCGCCAGAAAGAGGGCCGCGACGAACAGTGTCAGGCTTTGACGCGGGCTATTCGCCCGCATGGTGGCGAAGCTGCAAAGCCACAGCAAAAGGCAGTTCAGGCTGATGAACAGGGATTCTGGGCCAATCTCGATTGCCCAAAAGGCCAGCCCTCCATGAAACAGCAGGGTGATGGCGAGCATTATGCCCAAAAGGGCATGCAGCCTGCCACCGATCGGACCGGGAAAAGCGGGCTTCCAGAAACTCCAGGCCTGAATCACAAGCAGAATGCCGATAAAGGATAAGGCCAACTGGATCAGCCCCAGTGCGCTATATCCTCCAATGAAATCAAAGACACCATAAACAAAGAGCGGGTAAAAAAACTCTCTCGATATTTCGGTGATGCCCTTCCCATCAAGAAGGTTATGCGCAAAATGCACATATCCCCAGCTATCTGCTTCAAAATGCGGGTTAATCGAGCTATCGATCAGGCTTAGTCTTGTGGCGGTGGAAAGAACTAACAGGATGGCGATGATGCAGCCGCAGACAAGGCGAAAGACCTTGTCATTCGTGTCGACTTTGGAGTCTCCAAGGCTGATCATCGGGCGCCTCAGCTGATCTTGGTGCGACGGCACAGGAACGGCACGGCCATCGCCAGCTGCATCAGCGACCACAGCACCATTTCACGATTGATGAAGGCGCCCTGCAGGATCAGGGGAATCTGATCGGCCAGAGTCGGATGGTCTTTGGCGAAGTCCTCGCCCATCGCCACCGCCAAGCCTTCGCTGGCGACGGACAGGATCGCGCCCAGCACCAGCCCACGGCCCAGCCATGTGATCAGGGCGTCGCGGCGTTTGGTGGCGACGGCTTGATTGGCGAACAGGCCGTCGAACGACAAGGCCTGGGCAAAACCGCCGCCGGCCTTCAGGCTTTGCAGGGCGCGCAAGAGCAGCAGCAGCAGCGTGCCGGCAGCCGGCACGGCGAAATCGATCTCGGGGATGTCGCGATAACGGCCATCGACGAACAGCAGAACCGACCAGACCACGGCATAAATCGCCGCCAAGATCACCAGACTTTCCGGATTGGTCAGCAGTCCGCCTCGGCCCAGCTTGCGGCCGAACACCGAGGGCAGGGGATCGGCGGCGGCAATCGCCGCCTTGCCGTCTTCCAGAAAGCTGGCGGTGCGGATCAGAACGATCAGCCCGAAGAAGATGCCCAAGGCTCCACGCAGCGGGGACCACAGGTCCTGCCACCAGCGGAAACTGACCGCCTCGGCATGGAAGCAAGTGGTGACCGCCAGCCAACTGATGATCTGGCCCAGCAGGGCGAAGGCAAGATGATTGCCGATGCCCTTGATATTACGGCCCAATCGCAGGGTGATCGCCAAGCCGGCCAGCAAGGCGATGGCGGCCCGCAATTTCCAGTCAGCTACCTGTTCCACCGGGCCTGTCATGCCGAACTTCAGCTTGCGGTCGATATCCATGATGCCCCAGGCGGCACCAACGGTATTCTCCAGCGCCGACTTCCAGGGCTGGTCGAAGGCCTCGACGATGTTGTAGTCGAAGTCGTGGGCGGCGGCGATATTCGCCATCTTGCGCACGAAGCGAGCCTCGTTCACGGTATCGACCACCGCCGGGCCGCGATCACGCCCGATCGAGGGCCAGCCGGCCTCGCCGATCAGGATCGGTTTGCCGGGGAAGGCAGCGCGCATGCGCTCGACGATGTTGACCAGATAGCCGTCCACATTATCGATCGGCTGGGGCTCGTCTTCCCAGAAGGGCAGAATGTGGATGGTGATGAAATCCACTTCCTTGGCGACTTCCGGATATTTCAGATAAAAAGCCCAGACATCGGCATAGGACACCGGCTGCTTCACCGCCGCTTTGACCTGACGGATATATTTGATCAGTTCGTCGGGCTTCAGATCGCGGCGCAGCAGCACCTCGTTGCCGACGATGACGCGCTCGATCTCGTTGGGATGAGCGTTCGCCGCCTTGATCAGGCTGGCGATCTCGTCCTGGTTCAGCTTTTTGCCCTTGGCCTCGGTCTCGTTGGTCAGCCAGGCGCCGAAGATCACCTTGAGGCCCAGCTTGGCGGCCATGTCGGGCACCACCTCCATGCCTTCCTCAGAGGTATAGGTGCGCACGCCGCGCGCCTTGCCGACCAGCGAGGTCAGGTCTTCCTCGATCTGGGCGGGGGTGGGATAGACCTTGGTCAGCGGGCTCTGCCCCCGGCGGAAGGGCGCAAAGGAAACGCTGCGCACCGGGCCTTCCCAGCTTTCGGCCACCGGAACCGGGCGGTCGGCCCACCACCATAAGGCAGCGGCCGCCAGTGCCGCCAGCAAAGCGGCGCTCAGCAGGGAAAGGTTACGCATGCTTAGAAACCCCCTTACTTGCCGCGCTTCAGATAGCGCCTATCCTTGACCACCGACAAAGCCACGCCGAACCGCTCCACCGCGATGATCTGCCGGCCTTCGAAATAGCGCTGGCAATTGGCCTGGGTGAAGGCGACGATGAAGTCGGCTTCGTCGATGTTCTTGGTGAATTCCATATATTCCGGGAAGAAATAGGCCGCCGACATGCGATGTCCGCAGACCGCCACCTTATAGGATCGGGTGATCGGCTTGTCGCCGTTCTCCATGGCGATATATTCCGCCAGATCCTTGGTCGCCTCCATCAGCGAATTGCCCCAGTAATCCAGCTCGTAAGCGCCCTCGGCGCCCTTCACGCCGCCGGTGAGCATGTTGTAATAGACATACTCGTCCGGATGCAGCTGCGCCATGATCCAGATCTGCGCCACCAGCGTCAGGGTCAGAATGCCGGCGAAGGCGCGGCTGACGCGCTCGGAACTCCGCTCCAGCGCTTGCCACAGCCGGTCGATGCCAATGGCCGCCAGCACAGCCATCGGCGGCACCACGAACAGGAAATGGCGGATGCCGTTATAAGCGGTCGGCTTATAGAAAATGAAGAACACCACCGGGAACAGCCCGGCCAGTGCCACCAGCCCCAGCTGGACATGCACCATCTCTTCGCGCCCGGCATTCGACAGGATCGGCGGGCCTTGGCGCAGACGATGCCAGAAATGGCGGATAGCCTGATAAATCGCGGCGATCAGGCCGACCAGCACCACTTCGGGCAGGTTGACCAGCAGATAGTCCGGCAGATAATCGCGGGGCAACTGGGTAGCCTTGACCCAGACGCCGGCCACCAGCGTATCCATATTGATCGGCAGCTTCGAGAAATCGTGCAGCGCCTGCAACGGATTGAACGGGCTGGCGACGCCCCAGGGCCAGAACACGCCCATCACCAGATAGGCGATCACCACGCCGGGGAACAGCCGGCGCAGGGCCTGCCACAGATGGGCGCGCACCTGACCGATATTACGGGTATGGCGCCATTCGCCGAACAAGAACAGCATCAACCCCAGGGCCATATAGGGTCCGATCAGCACGGCGGCGACGCGGATGCCCAAGGCCAGACCGACTGCGACGCCCAGCTTGACCACCAGCTTGATCGGCGGCGAGGGCAGGGACGACAGGGTCTTGCACATATAATACAGCGCCCAGACCATGGCGCCGGCGAAGGGAGCATCCTTCGGATTGTTGAAACTATGGCCGTAATAAGCAGGGGTCAGCACCAGCAGCATCAGCGCCAGAAAGCCGGCACGCTCGCCGCCCAGATGCCGTCCCAGCTTCCAGGCACCCGCCAGCCCGACTACGCCCATCAAGCCGCCCAGCAGATGCCGGGTCTCGTACTCGCCGAAGGGCGAGATCAGATTCAGGATCGCCGCCAGCAGGTCGAAGAATCCGCCATAGCGGAACAAATCAAGGTAATTGAAGACCGAAGTGTCTTGGAAGAACGAGGTATAGAACGCCAGCAGCTTGATGCCATAGACGTTCTGCACCTCTTCGTCGTTGGTGATGCCGTAATCCTGAAAGGTCAGGATGGCCACCATGGCGACGCCCAGCAACACTAGCAGCGCCAGATCGTGGAAGGCATGCCCCCAACGTCGGCCGCCGTTATGAGTAGGTTGGAACTGATCCTGGGTCATCGGCGGACCTTAGACGCAATTGCTTGTGTCTGCAAGATAAGGCCCTCAGTTCTTAGCCGGCGGAATCGGGCAAGGCTTGCCGTCGTCGCCGACGCGCACGAAGGTGAAGGTGCCTTGGGTCGCCTTGACCTGCGGCCCGCCGCTGCGTCGGCGGACCCAGGCCTCGACCCGATAGGTGATCGAGGTGCGGCCCGTCTTGGTGCAGATGCAATAGCAGGACAGCTCGTCGCCCACCTGCATCGGAGTGTGAAAGGTCATGGCGTCCACCGCGACCGTCGCCACGCGTCCCTCGCAGCGCCAGCGCGCCGCGATACCCCCGGCCAAATCCATCTGAGCCATCAGCCAGCCGCCGAAAACGTCGCCTTCATAGTTCAGATCCGCCGGCATGGCGATGGTGCGAATGGTCAGAAGGCCCTCGGGCTCTTTCTGCTGATCGGGGCTGGACACTGGGCTCTCCAACATCTTGTGGGTTTCGGCGGGCGGTTCTACCCGATAGGCTTGCGCCCTTGGGTGCGCCGCATATAATGTAGCGCCATGTCCGACTTATTCCAGCAGCTTGCTCCTAAAAGCAACGACTACTCCGCCAAGGATATCGAAGTCCTTGAAGGCCTCGAGCCCGTACGCCGTCGCCCCGGCATGTATATCGGCGGCACGGATGACAAGGCCTTGCACCATCTGGTCGCCGAGGTGCTGGACAACGCCATGGACGAAGCCGTGGCCGGTCATGCCAGCTGGATCGAGCTGGAACTGCGGGCCGACGGCTCGGTGATGGTGCGCGACAATGGGCGCGGCATCCCCGTCGATCCGCACCCCAAATATCCCGACAAGTCGGCGCTGGAAGTGATTCTGACGACTCTGCATTCCGGCGGCAAGTTCGGCGGCGACGCCTATAAGGTGTCGGGCGGTCTGCACGGTGTCGGCGTCTCGGTGGTGAATGCACTGTCCGACAGCCTGACCGTCGAGGTGGCGCGTGACCGCCAGCTCTGGACCCAAAGCTATTCCCGCGGCACGCCTTTGGGGCCGCTGACCCTGGTCGGGCCGATCCAGAACCGGCGCGGCACCACCGTCTGCTTCCACCCCGATGCCGAGATTTTCGGCGAGGCCGCCCGCCTGCGTCCCGGTCCGCTGTACCGCATGGCGCGGTCCAAGGCTTACCTTTATCGCGGCGTCGAAATCCGCTGGTCCTGCGACCCCGGTCTGGTCAAGGAAGGCGAGAGCACTCCGGTCAAGGAAGTGCTGAAGTTCCCCAATGGCCTGAAGGATTTCCTCGATTCCATGCTGCAGGGCAAGGCTCTGCTGGGCGGTCAGGCCTTCGCCGGCAGCGCCGGTTTCCCCGACGATATGGGGCAGGTGGAATGGGCCGTCGCCTGGCCCGAGGAAGAGGAAGGCTTCTGCAATTCCTATTGCAATACCGTTCCCACTCCTGAAGGCGGCACCCACGAGACCGGCCTGCGCAACGCCCTGACCCGCGCCCTGAAGCAGTATGGCGAGATGACCAGCAACCGCCGCGCCGCCCAGGTGACGGCGGATGACGTCATCGGCGGCGCCTGCATCGTCGTCTCGGTGTTCATCCGCGAGCCGCAGTTCCAGGGCCAGACCAAGGAAAAGCTGGCGACGCCGGAAGCCACCCGTCTGGTGGAAAACGCCATCAAGGACCATTTCGACCACTGGCTGTCGGGCGACCCCACCGCCGCCAAGGCGCTGTTGGAACGCTTCATCGAACGCGCCGAGGACCGCGCCAAGAAGAAGCAGGCCAAGGAGCTGTCGCGCAAGACCGCCACCAAGAAGCTGCGCCTGCCCGGCAAGCTGGCCGATTGTTCGCGCAATTCCTCCGAAGGCTCCGAACTGTTCCTGGTCGAGGGCGACTCGGCCGGCGGCTCAGCCAAGCAGGGCCGTTCGCGTGAGACCCAGGCGGTGCTGCCTCTGCGCGGCAAGATCCTGAACGTCGCCTCGGCCACCCTCGACAAGATGCGCGCCAACCAGGAAATCCGCGACCTGATCGAGGCCCTGGGCTGCGGCATCCGCGATAATTACGACGACGACAAGCTGCGCTACGAGCGCGTCATCATCATGACCGACGCCGATGTCGACGGCGCCCATATCGCCTCGCTGCTGATGACCTTCTTCTATCAGGAAATGCCGAAACTCATTGCCAACGGCCATCTCTATCTGGCCTGCCCGCCGCTCTACCGCATCAGCGCCGGCCAGACGGTGATCTATGCCCGCGACGACGCCCATAAGGAAGAGCTGATGGCCACCACCTTCAAAGGCAAGAAGGTCGATATCAGCCGATTCAAAGGCTTGGGCGAAATGCCGCCCATGCAGTTGAAGGAAACCACCATGGACCCCAAGACCCGCACCTTGCTGCGGGTCGCCGTTCCCTCCATCAAGCCTCACCATACCGAGGAAGAGCTGATGGATGCCCGCGAGAAGCAGAAGTTCATCGACGAACGTGTGGACCAGCTGATGGGCAAACGCCCCGAGCTGCGCTTCCAGTTCATCCAAGAACACGCCAAGTTCGCCCGGGATTTGGACGTTTAAGGGGCAGGGGGCTTTTCTCGGGCTGCCGCCCAAACCCCGGGGGAATTTGGGGTAGCAATTTGGGGCCCCATGGTAGACGTTCTGGAGCTTTGAGACGGTTCCAGAAATTCCCTGCGCTGCCGTAGTTGGGGCAATTCCGGACATTGTGGAGAGCGGACGGAAGGCTAGGCCTCATGCTTTATAGCGGCCCATTAATCGGCGCAAACAGCTCTTACGTCTTCCTGTTTCCCAGTAAAAGTCACATCTATTTTACACTGCGAATGTCGCGCGCCATCTCCCGTCACGAGGACTGTAAATCGGTATGTGCCCCTGTAATCTGGCAGTTTTCTAAGAGAGCTGAACTTTTCCTTGTAACACATTATCCAGCCATGGTTATTATCGGTTTTTTTATCAGAGAAAGAAACTACATCAACAAATTGCGCGACTCCAGGTGAAATATCTCTCGGATCGTACGCATGAGGATCATAATGGCGACCCGGCCATGGCAAAATAAAACTATCAAAAAATTCTGTATCCGTAGTTTTTCCAGACGGGTGAACCTCCTCAAGCCCAATTAGATACACGCGACTTGACTTTGCAATACGCCTCCCACAATTTTGCACCCTGGCGCGAATGTAGAGCCCTGTTACATCGATCGAATCTTCTTTCCATGTGACTCGCCGTGTAAAGGCGTCGTTTTTAGAAATAAAATCAATTACTAATTTTGGGCGAAACCACCAATCTTCAACTAGTCTTCCAAACAATCCGGCGAACAAACCGGTAACAAGACCAGGCAATATCGTTGTTAATGCCATAGAAAGTCCCCCGATAAGTTATGATCGCGCCATTCTATACCACTTTATCGGGAACTGAACAGCCGCTTTGGGTCAACTCCCGCCGAAGCCGTCATCGTCGCGGGCGCCCGCTGCCCCCAATGCATCGTTAGACAGGAGGCAGTCTTTTCACTCCCGACAACCGGGATCCAAAGGGCCAATGGCCCTTTGCGGGTGCAGGGCGGCACCCTGCGGATGTGCCATCTCACACCTAATCCTCCCAACCTTCCACCTCTCCCGGCCAGATAATACAAGAATATGATGATATGGCCTTTCAGCAACCCGCTGGCGGCGCTATTCTACAAGGGATCGACGGGGTTAGGCTGGCGCCTATAGGGCTGCTTCGCCTAGCGTTCGGTTATCTATGGCCGCAATGGCGCAGTCACGGCGAAGGGGACTCCGGCGGAGTCGTCGTGAATGTGATCATCGCGTCTCGCCAGGGGGTTTTCCGGTGGGTTTTGCTCTCAGACTTTGCGTCATTCTGCTGCTGTCCGTTGCCCCTGCGATGGCGGAGGAGAACAGTCAGACCGCTGCGCCGTCGAACGCGCAGCCGGTGGTGATCGGCATTTTGTCGTTCCGCCCGATCGATCAGACGCTGCGGCAATGGACGCCCATGGCGGATTATTTGACCCGCAGCATTCCGGGCCGGCGCTTCGTCGTTCAGCCGATGAACTATCCCGACCTGGATCGGGCGGTGAAAGAGGGGCGGCTGGACTTCGTATTCACCAATCCCGACCATTTCGTGCTGTTGCGCAATCAGACGATTCTGGCGCCGATTCTGACGGTGATGCCCGAGATCGACGGCCATCCGGTGACCAGTTTCGGCGGCGTGGTTGTGACCCGGGCCGACCGGGGCGACATCAACCGGCTGGAGGATTTGACCGGCAAGAAGGTCGCCTCGCCATCCGAGGAATCGCTGGGCGGCAACTTGATGCAGCTATGGGAAATGCGCCGGCAAGGCGTTGATTTCCCTAAGATGAGCTATCTGGGAATGCCCCATGACCGCTCGGTGATGGCGGTGCTGGATCGCAGCGCCGATGCCGCCTTTGTCCGCACCGGCGTGCTGGAGGGCATGGCCCGCGACGGCAAGATCAAGATGGCCGATCTGAAGGTCATCAACCAGCGGCCCCAGGGCGATTTTCCCCAGATTTTCTCGACCGACCTTTACCCGGAATGGCCGTTCTGCACTCCCGGCAAGACCCCCGAGGATTTGGTGAAGGCGGTCAGCCTGGCGCTGCTGTCCCTGACCGCCGGCGACCCGGTGACCAAGTCGGCGGGGATTTACGGCTTTTCGCCGCCCGGAGATTATTCGACGGTCGAGGCGGTGATGCTGCGCCTGCGGGTGCATCCGGGCCGGGTCGATCAGTTCGATCTGCGCGACGTGATCGACAAATACGGTACTCTTCTGATCGGCGGGCTGACGCTTCTGTTGCTGCTGGCGGCAAGCGCGGCGGCGTTTCTGGTGGTGGCCAACCGCAAGTCGGCCCTGTTGCTGCGCCAGCGCGACGGAGCCCAGTCGGCCCTGAACAGCAGCATCAAGGCGCTGAAGGACACCAATGCCGAGCTTGAACAGTTCGCCTATGTCGCCAGCCACGATCTGCGCGAGCCTTTGCGTACCATCACCAGCTTCGCCACCTTGCTGGAGCGGTCGCTGGGCAGCAATCTGACCCAGGACCAGATGGACTATATGGGCTTCATCCGCGACGGCACCAAGCGGATGAACCAACTGATCCTCGACCTGCTGGAACTGTCGCGCGTCGGCCATAGCGAGAACATGGCCGAGAACGTAAAGCTGCGCGAGATGGTCGACATCGCCCTGCAAAACCTCAGCCTTGCCATCGAGGAATCAAAGGCGACCATCACCCTGCCGCCATCCATGCCCTCGGTGACCTGCGCCCCGCGCGAGATGACCCGTGTCTTCCAGAACCTGATCGCCAACGCCATCAAATATTCCGACCCCGCCCGCCCGCCGCAGATCGAACTGCGGGTCGAGCCGATCAAGGACGGGCTGCGCATCACTCTGGACGATAACGGCATCGGTATCCCGCCCAATCAGGCCGAGCGGGTGTTCCAAATCTTTCAGCGGCTGCATAACAAGAACGATTACGGCGGCGGTACCGGCATCGGGCTGGCGGTCTGCAAAAAGATCGTTGAACGCCATCACGGCAAAATCTGGGTCGAACCCAATCCCTCGGGCATCGGCAGCCGGTTCGTCTTCACCATCGGGCTGTGAGGCGGGACGGGGAGTGGGCGTTGGTTGGTCGGTAGGTGATCGGGCTGCCGCCCGAACCCGCTTGGGGCCTTTAGGCCCCAAACCCCCGGGGGTTTGGGGTGATGTGCTATGGCTGCTTTGCGCCCAATTCCGCCGTTTAGGGATAACGCTGCTGCGCCCAAAAGCGGTCATTCGTGGGCGACGTGTCCCCCCAAAAAAGGCATGGAAATTGGCTTAATCCCCCCTCATCAGGATTTAGGTTTCAGCCGCAAAGTGGGCATAATCTCCCTTCCCTCCTGCTAGCAGACCGCTACGTACCTTCCAACATAACACGTCCACAATACTCATCTTGAATTTCACGAAATAGTTTATGGAAATCACTTGGTATATAACCTGGAAAATCAGTCATAACCTTATTTATAATTTGACTTTTCAAATCGTTTTCGCCCCTAAAGCGATTTAATATAGGGAATGCAGCCTTAATATTTGTCTCTAATGTGTGTCCATTCATTTTTAGATACCAATCGGGCACAACTACATTTGCCCCAGATAAATAGCTAACAGCCACCCTAGCAAACAGAGCAGTATCGGCCTTCGATATTAAGTTGACACGATTTACAACGAAATCAGATATTTTTGACAAACCATCAACCCCAAGCTTGGAAAGCGAAATATAACTAAGACCAGCCTCAAGACCGACTTCGTCTGCGCGCACAAGTTTTTCCCGCAGCAAAAAAATTCCGACTACAAGTGGATCAAAAATAACGCTCTCAATGCTATAGCGAGCGCCTGACGAAATTACCTTTACAAAATCCGTTGCTATATTTTTTAAGTCCCAATCAACTATCCCATATATCCTATAGTTTCCATTACTACGCAACTGTAACACAATGTCACGCACCTGTTCACAGCTACCAGATCCGCCGGCACCCGAGGGTATGAAATTCAACGACAATTCAGACGCAAGGTATATCTTTAGAATCTCATAAATGTCCCCGTAATTCCTCGCATCAAATTTGCTTTCCACGAAGACTTGCAATCGGTTCTCAAATTCAACGCTAAGCGCAGGTACACCTGATGTAAGTATTTTTATGCACACATCTTTTTTCTGCTTAGAAAGCCTCGGGGAGGCGCTTGACATCACATACAGACACTCCTCGCGCGCCAACGCTAGCGTTGACGGCGAATGCGTAGTCATAATGACCTTCACACCCCGTTCCTGGACAAAAATACGATCAATAACATTTAACATATTAAGCGTCATTGATGGGTGCAAATGACAATCAGGCTCATCAAGGAGCAAGGCGTCCGGGTATATTCTATCGTATTGAGAATTGTACAGCGCAAGAAATAGCGAAATTATTACTTTTTCACCTGACGATAAATCTTCAAAAGATATTTCAACATCGTTTAACTCATTTATTAGTTTTGCTGTGTATGAATCATCGGCGCCATGACATTCTGGCGTTGTCAGCCGATATCCAATATTCGCAGAAGCGAGGATTTCGTTCGCCAAAACCCATGGCGGCTCTCCATACTTTTGAACAAACTCGTCATCAGATAAAGCCTCGACATCAGCCCTCCCCTTAACATCGCGCAAATAGCAGTTGTAGTCGTTCTGATGCTTTCTAATGTGGTAACGCTTAAATATTTGAGACAAATCAACGCTGAAAATATCGCAACGCGACGGGTAATCGCGCTCATTAAGAGAAAAATTAATGGGGAGATGGCGCATTATCTCCATTTGATCCATATAGCCAACTTGTTGATCTTCCCAAGACTTCACATTTCCGGTGTATTTATCTTTTTTCTCATTTTTAACAGACTCTATGATGCGCTTCTCTTCGTCAGAAAAATAATTATCAAAATTATAGTATGCTAACTGCGGATTATTTTTCCTATTGTATACATATCCACTTATCTTATTTGTTAGCGCTATCGCATAGCGTTGAATTTTGCTCCCATGAAATGTACTTGATGAAATATTCCAAAGTTGGCCTGAAAAATTTTTCACATTCTCCAGATCGATTTCACCAACACTTATGACTGCATTTTTTGAGTGAATGGCTTGAAGCAGTTGTGTTTTTCCGGATCCGTTACGGCCGGTAATAATAACAAAATCAGGGAGGGTTATTTCGTTAATTGAAACTATTGATTTATACGGCTTATTCAATTTTATTAACATAGTTACCCCTATTTTGTTGCAAGAAAGCAAATCATTCCGCCGCATGAGACTGTAACGCCATTAATCTGACATCAGATAATTTGCCCCATCTTAGCAACGCTTAGATAGTGCGTGCGCAATGACAGATCGGCATATAGATATTGGTGGCAGAATGTCTGGTCGCTGTCACCTGTCGTTACCAACATACTGGCACTTTCTCGCAATCACGACCGCGATGGCGGATGTACGTCTTGTCACCTGTAGCCGAATCCAGTTTGCGGTTTTGATTTCACTAGTTGTATTTATTGATGCAATTTTCTGCTCCCCCGTCCCTTAACCCCGTTCGTCCCCTCCCGGCCCTGTCGCGACAGCAAGGCGCCCATCATCGCCACTTTGCTCCCGTGATGGTTGGTATGCATATTAAACAAAACCCAACTTAATGCAGAACTATATTTTCTTTTAAACAATTATTGATGTAAAGTGAGGATGGCGAATATGGGCGCATTGAAAAGAGGAAAACCATGAATTGGGATCGGGTAAATGTCTGGACGAACACCCTTTACACGCTGATTCACTCGCTGAGCCTTGCCAAGGAACAAAGCTTCGGCGACCTCGATACTCTCGCTAATCGTATTAAGGAAGCTGAGACCTGGCTCCCAGCCGGATGGTCCTACAACTCGACTTTAGCGTCTCAACCCATGGGGCGTAACAAGGTAACCTACCGGCGTAACCCCAATAAGCATTTCGAGAGCATCACTGAGCAGGTTGTTCAGATGCTGATCCAGGACCTAGTTGTCATCTTCGACGGAATGATGGATGACATCCTAACTGCCCGCAATGAAGTCGCTGGACCATACCCGCAATCTAAGGTAGAGAAATTGGCGACGCACCTCGGTAAAGAATATGAATGGGCCAAACACGGCTGCCTGGAACTGATTGCCGCCCGTAACGTCATGTGCCACGTGGGAGGGTGTTGGAATCAGAAATCGATTCAGATCGTCAGTGGATTCATCAACCCATCTCCAAAGGATGGTGAACGGCTCCGAATTGGCTTTGTGGCACTGTTCCACTTCCGAAAGGCGATGCGGACTTTTCTCAACGAAGTGAAGTAGAGGTTGCGCAACTCAGCGCCCCCTTTCTTCGCCGCGTTTCCCCAAAGCGGCCCGCCCGCTTTCGGCCCAAAGCAGTCATCCCCTCTCCCTGGATCAAAGGGCCAATGGCCCTTTGCGGGTGCAGGGTGGCACCCTGCGTTATCTCGGCCACCACCACCACACCCCCAAAAAGAAAAGGCCGCCTATTCGGCGGCCTTCGCTTGGGAGAACAGTCCCTTTAGGGTGGCGGTGTTGCCG
>Ga0306924_10001130_pt1 | contig 23955 bp, 22 predicted proteins | sample sta12Can44000111_FD_203756 | JGI IMG/M metagenome (GOLD analysis project Ga0306924, IMG submission 203756) | Lab enrichment of tropical soil microbial communities from Luquillo Experimental Forest, Puerto Rico - statanox.12C.anox.44.000.111 (v2)... | ecosystem: Environmental > Terrestrial >...
CCCGCCTCTTCGACGCGCTATGCCTAGCCCTGCAGCTCGGCAGTTGGCTCGTGAATCACCAGCTGCTCGGAGTTCCGATCCAGCGGCCCATGCGCGCCAAATGCCGCGAGATCGCAACATCGGTCACCCGGCCGATCAGGTTGCCGAGCGGCACCGGACCGTGCGCCACGCTGTCGCGGGAATCCACGCTGTGGGCGCGGTTGTCGCCGAGCACAAAGACGTGGCCGGAGGGGACCTGCGTCTCCGGCATGTTTGCAAATTCGCCCGCGGCGGCGCCCGGCTCGATATAGGGTTCCTCGACCGCCATCCCGTTGACGACGGCATGGCCCCCCCGCATCACGACGCGGTCGCCTTCGATTGCAATGATGCGCTTGATCGCCGGGTAGCGGTCTGGCTGCTTGGGATCCTTGTAGACCGCCACCTCGCCGCGCATTGGCAACCGGTTGCGGTAATAGCTGGCATCGGCGAGAAGATATTCGCCTGACTCTAGCGTCGGCTCCATGCTGGAGCCGTTCACGCTGAGCCAAAGCAACCGGCCCGAGGCGTGGGCCTGCAGGGCATAGATGCATGGCGCCGCAAACACCAGACACGCAAGCACGAAGGCGCCGACATAAATGGTCCAGCGATTTTGGCCCGGCATGGAGGAGGAGGGCGTGCGGCGCGCGCGCACAATGGCATCAAGGAGTATGAATAGCCACAGTCCGACCAGCAGCGCCAGGCTGACCGCAAACATCCAGAAGCGCGCCAGCACGCCCATCATGGCAAACATCAGGAGCGTGTCGGCAATGAGGATGAGGACGAACAGCGTGATCCCGCGTCGCGGTTGGCCGATATAGAGGTGACCAAGACCTGGGGTGAGCACAGTCAAAAACGCAGCGATCCACGGGGAGGGCCCGCGGCGCGTGCTCACATCGGCGGGTGCGCAGTCGGCAACAAATGCCATCAAGTTCTCCGCTGCTCGCGCGTTCGGCCTGTACTGAGGGAGGGCGACGCGTATCGCAAGCTCGCACTACCGCTTGACATTTAGTCGCATGACGGCGGGTCAGGGTTCGAGTCGGAAAAGGAGAAATTTCCCGTAATCCTCCGCGGCGGCCGCCGGAATCAGGGAACCTTCGCAGCTGGAGGTTGTGCGGGATCAGCGGCGCGCGGTGAAATAAGCGCCGCACAAGGCCATTATGGCAGCAATTGCCAGGACGGCCAAGCTCACGCTCGTCTGCGCTGCGGCCTCAGCCGCCGGAAGGGTGCTCGCGCGGTGCCCGACATCGGCGAGCAGCAGCACTACGGCGGCACCCGCCAGCCATCGCAGGAGACGCAAGCGATGCCAGGGCGGCGCGACGCGGCTCAGCGCTGCCGCGACTGCCCCGCTGACCACAAAGGCGACCCCCGCCATCGCCCACCACGGTCCCGCGGTGCGCAGCTGCATGGCGCGGCCGGAAAACAGGCCATGCCATAGATCGACGAAGTCGAAACCAGCGCGGCTAAGCTGGATTTGTACCGCCATTGCGGCGAGCACGCCGCACGTCAGTGCGGTGGCGTACACGAGTGTTGCGGGCAATGGCCCGACCGATATTTCGCGCTTGCCGTTCTGCACGCTTCAACACGCCAGATGCCGTTGCGAAACAAGCAATAAGCCCGATAAAGCACGCCCGGGCCTCGGCCCGGGCGTGTTCATAGCACTGGGCCACATGGCCCAAGGATCGCGATCAGCTGCGACGCTCCGCCTGCCACACCCCGGAGCAGATGCCATTGCCGCCGCTCCAGGAGCCGCCGCCGGTGTTTTCCGCCAGCCGCCCGGTTCCGAAAGCAGTCTTGTCGCCATGGCTGACATTGACGATTACGGCGCCGTTCTTTCCAACCCTGCCGCTGATGTGAACCTGCGATCTGCCCGCATTCAGCACGTGGCCGTTGCTGATACGGATCGGATAACGGTAGGATGGATCGCAAATGCCGGCTCGGGTGATAATCACGACACTCCAGAGCCCGTCGTAGCTGGGAACAGCCTCGGCTGGTCCCAGCACGGGAATCGCTGCAGCCAACGCCATCGCTGAACCCGCCAGCAATGCGCGGGTCCGGGTGATGACACGAGAATAAGTCATTGTAGCCCCTCCGTTCTTCCTGCCGGGCGCCGACCCCTATCGGGCGAAGCGGCAGTGCCGTGCGTGCGTTTTGCGCCACGGGGTTAGTCGCAATATGGCCGCAATTGGTTCAAATACGGTTGACGGCGCTCACTTCAGGCTCAGCTGTGGTCAGGAGAGCGGTCTTCGGCGCGTTGAAGCACGCCCTGCGGACTCTCCGCGGGCTGACGGGTAGCCCCGAGTTCGGAACCTTACTGGGCCGTCGACCGGCGCAAAGAGACGTCCGCCGGCACGTTTTCAAAGGCCGTGCCCTTCTTGCCGGCTTCGACCCCGAACTCGTAAAGCGCCTGCATGTATTTCCCGTCGAAAGGACCGCGTGAAGGATAGTTGAACGTCGGATCGACGTGGGCGATGCGAAGTCCCAGACCGTGACGTTGCGCGCCGACGGAGAGCAGCGCGACCTCGCTGCGCAATGCCGATGTGAGCGCTACCCCGATGGAGCGGCCGAGCACGCCGGGTATGTTGCGCTCGGGCATCTTGAACTCGGGACCGAGCTTCGAGTTGATGATGACGTAGAGTTCGCTGAACGGCGGGCGCGCTTTGGCGCCTGCCGAAAGCATTGATTCGGGAACGACAAAGAATGGCGCAGTGATCGTTCCATCCCCATGCATCTCCTGGAAGCGCTTGCCGTTCGCCTCGACCTCGATGGCGACGGGAGAGAAGAAACCGGGGATGCTGCAGGAAGCCAGCAGGACATCGCGGAACAGCTTCAGGCCGAATTCGTCAGCACGAGCCGCGATCGCTCCCATGTTCCACACCACGCGGCGCCCGGCATCGAGATTTGTGGTGGCAACAAACAGACGCCGCCCGCGCGCGTGCTCGGTTGCGATCTCCGCGAGCAGCTTTGCGTTCACGCGCTGCTCGACCTGGCGCTTGAGCGGCCAGTGATCGAACAGACTGTCGTCCGTTGTGCGATCCTCGAATATGTCCGCTGCGGTGAGGGTCGTGAAGTTCTTGCGGATGTCGTCGTCGTAACGCGGCCCCAGGAAAGCAAACGGCGCGATCAGCGAGCCGATGCTTGCTCCCGTGACCACCGCAAATTCGGGTCGGGTGCCGGTTTGCGTCCAGCCGGCAAGAACTCCGCCGCCATAGGCCCCATCCGACCCACCGCCGGAAATCGCCAGCCAGGGCCCGCTTGCCTGCGGTAAGAGGCGCGCGAAGTCCGCCTCGGCATCTCCCCAGACACGTGCTTCCGGCAGGCCAGGAACCGTCGCCGCGTTCTCATCCTCAAGCGAGAATGCCGCACGCTCCCGCGCTTCCTTCTTCCCTTCCTTGCCTTCTTGGGCTGGAGCCGGTTTCTTGGCAGCCTTTTTCTTGACTACAATAACTCGTTGCGCCTGTGCGGAAGCTCGTTGCACAGTCGGGACGAGCGCGACCAGCGTGCAGGTCGTGACCGCAGTTGCGGCAATCATCAGCGAGCGCAGCTTCGGCAAATCTTGCCTCCGGTTGCTTCCGCGCAGCGGACTGCAGCGCAAATCCAGCGTTTATACGGCATCGCGTCCGTCACTGCGGCCGGACAGTCACGAACGGGACGCCGGCGTCGAGGCACGGTTGCGAATACTCCTGCTCATCGTGCACTGTTGCGGCACAATGCAAGGGCACGGGTTAGCAGAAGATGCAAGGTCAAAGAAGGGCCGCCGCCACGGCGATCGCGTGAGCGAGCGGATCGCAGCGGTCGGGATGCTCGCGGCGATGGTGCTGATTGCATCCAGGAGCCCCTTGCTGGCACAGGTCGCCTTTCCCTCCCGCCCCATCACCATGGTCGTCCCACTTCCCGCCGGCGGCACCGCAGATCTCCTGTGCCGGCTTGCGGCGCAGAGAGCAAGCGAGAGGATCGGCAAGCAGATCGTGATCGAGAACAGGGCAGGGGGCGCAGGCGGACGCGTCGGTACCGAATCGGTGCTGCGCTCCCCGGCCGACGGCCATACGCTGCTCTGCGCGCCGCAATTGACCTACAGCATCACGCATCTCGTTTTTGCGAAGGCCGCGTTCGATACCCGCGCCATGGAGCCGGTGAGCGTGCTTGCGACCTATCCGCTGATCGTGCTGGCGCGCCCGGGACTGCCGGCCGATGATCTCCCGCAACTGATCGCCTACGCCAGGGGCAATCCGGGCAAGGTCACTTACGGCCATCAGGGAAAGGGCAATACCGGTCACCTCCTGGGCGAGTTGTTGATGCTCAGAGGGGAATTCCGAATGACCGAGGTCCCCTATCGCGGCAGCGCGCCCGCGATCAATGACCTGCTGGCCGGAAACATCGACATCGTGCCTGACTATCTGCTGGCCAACAAACAGAACATCGACGCCGGAAGGCTCAAGATGCTGGCCACCGGCGGCGAGGCGCGGCTCGGCAACTATCCCACTGTTGCGACCCTGTCGGAGACGCTCGCGGGTGTGCACGCCGACACGTGGATGGGCATCGCCGCGCCCCCCGGAACGCCGAACGATGCGATCACGACAATGTCGGACGCCATTGCACAAGCCTTTGCGCTGCCCGAGGTGCGCCAGCGCATCCTGGCGCTGGAGGCTACCCCGCTTGGCACCTCGCCGCAGACCATGCGCGAGATGATCAGGCGCAGCACGGAGCTCTGGGCTCCGGTGGTTGAGGCCGCAAATATCACGGTTGAGTAGGCCCGCCGGTCGCTCATCTCCCCATTCTATGGGTTGCCAGAGCATATCCCCGGGGGCAACCGGTTTCCGGTTTTGCACGCGATACTCTAAGATGCCCGCCTGCACCGGGAGGAGATTTTGCCCCATGCGAGCGAGCGCATTTTTCGTTGCCGGCTTTCTCGTCCTCGCGTCGCTGACTGCGCAGGCCCGCGATTACAAGGTGGGCTCGATCGACGTGATCGATCCGTGGTCGCGCGCTACTCCTAAAGGGGCAAGCGTTGGTGCCGGCTATATGAAAATCACCAATAACGGGAGCACCGCCGACCGGCTGATTGGCGGATCATCGGAAATTGCGCCGAGCTTCGAAATTCACGAGATGTCGATGGAGGGCGGCGTCGCCAGGATGCGCCCGGTCAAGGGCGGGCTCGAGATCAAGCCGGGCGAGACGGTCGAGCTCAAGCCCGGTTCGTTCCACGTGATGTTCGTGGGCCTGAAAAAACCGCTTGCTGCGGGCGAGCATGTCAGCGCCAAGCTCGTTTTCGAGAAAGCCGGCCCCCTCGATGTTCAATACGATGTGATGGCGATGGGCGCCGCGCCTGGTCATGACATGCCCGCCATGCCGATGCCCGGAATGGAAACGCCGGCAATGCCGCCGGGAATGCCGAAGCCGCAAATGCCGCCCGGAACGTCGATGCCGGAGATGCCGCCCGGCACGCCGATGCCGGGTCGCTGAGGCCCGGGCAATACGGTCAGCCGAATTCGGCAGCTGTGCGGGCCGAAGCCGGATCGATCCGAATTCGGCCCGCCGCACTGAGATGCTGAGGCTGACCGGTCCTTAAGGCGCCTTGCAATCGGCGAGGGTGCCCATGGCTGTAGTGGCATCGGCCTTGGTCTTGTAGGAGGGGTCTCCGACCACGACCAGGGTCTTGCTCTTCTCCGACGGCTTCTTCGCCTGGACCGAGCATTTGTGCGTCTTATTGTTCTGAACGATGTAGAAATCAGCCCAGGCGGGAGACGCTACGCCGACCGCGAGCGCACATGCCAGGAACACCTTCGCTTTCATGGAAGACCTCCGTAGGGAAAGGAACGGTCTTCTCTAATCGTGGAAGTTGGAACAATCAATGGCCAAGTTGTTCATCTGCGGTTCATGCGGCGGCCCGCGCCGGGTGACGCACCGTCGCTGAAATGATATGGAATCGACAAGTCTTGGCGGTCGGCTTTGTCTGACAGAACCCAACCGGAAATGGGAGGTCTCATGCCTGGGCGTGGAATCCGAAGCTTTATGGCACTGTGCACGGCAGGCGCGGTCGCTTGCCTGCTCTCGGCTGGCCTGGCTGCAAATGCGCAGGATCGCGAGATCAAGGTCGGGTACATGAAAAACCCGATCCAGGATGCCTCGCTCGACATGATGGAAAAATGGGCGAAGGGCCACAATGTCAAGCTCACCCGCGTGCCGATGGCATACAGCGTATTCATGGAGAAGGTCACTGCGACGCTCACGTCAGGTGCCGATCAGTTCGACATCATCTGGCACAATGACGATTGGGGGCAGCTCTGGAAGAAGTGGCTGGACACGACCGACGACATCAAGGGAATCGACAATGCGGATCAGTGGCCGCTGCTCGCGTTCTGGAACGATGACAGGAAGCTCACCGTGGTGCCGATGGCACACACCGTAGGCACGTTCTTCTACCGCTCCGATCTGCTCAGGCCGGAAGAGGTTCCGACCACGTTCGCCCAGCTGGTCTCGATCAGCCAGCGTCTGCAGAAAGAGGGCAAGGTCAAGTGGGGCTACGTCGGGGGCATGAGCATGAACAACACCTGGTTCAGCCTGTGGTGGACCATGTGGGCCAACAACTGCGACATCCTCAAACCGCTGTTCGAGCGCGACAATGCCAAGCTGGCGGCTGCCAGGTTCGAGCCGGCCGTCACCGAGCCGTGTCACCGGGAGATCGTCGAGTTCTGGTGGGATGCGATCAACACCCACAAGATCAGCCCTCCCGGCATGACGGCCTATGGCCGCAACGAAGCAAATGCCATCTTCATGGCCGGTGATGCTGCCTTCACCCTCGTCGATTCGACCCATTTCGGCGAGTTCAACGACCCCAAGCGCTCGAAGATCGTCGGCAAGGTCGGCATGGCGCCGTTTCCGATCGGGCCGCGCGCCAACAAGCCCACGTCATGGAACGAGATCTGGGGATGGGCGATCCCCAAGGGCGTCCCGGCCGAGCGGGCCAAGCTTGCCAAGGAAATGCTCTCAGGGATGATGACCGACGATGCTGGCCAGATCGAGATGTGGAAGAAGACGGGCGGCCCTCCGCCCAACATCAAGCTCTGGCCGAAGCTTGCGGCCGAGGACAAGGACTTTGCCGCGCTGAAGCATGCCGTATTCGATCAGACCCCGATCACGCACTCGGCCTATTATTTCGCCGAATGGCCTGCCGTGCACAAAGCCTACTCCGACATGGCAATCGCCGCGCTTTCCGGCAAACGCGAGGACATCCCTAAGGTGCTCGCCGAGCACGTCGATAATATCCAGCGTGCGGCGACAGGCAACTGAAGCCGGTCAATTCCTCCCCGAAGGGAACCCTCCGGGGGAGGGATTAGGCCCATGAGCGAGAAGACGCGCTTCATGCTGGCGCTGATTGCGCCGGCGGCGCTCGTGCTGGTCCTGTTTCAGATCGTTCCGATCCTGACCGGCGGGAATGCGAGCTTCCGCGACTGGACGCTATACGACCCCAAGCGGACCTGGGTGGGGCTCGCAAACTATGCGCACGTGCTGCGTGATCGCGAGTTTCTGGCGATCGTGCTGCCCAACACGTTCGGTTTCATGGTTGCAAGCGTGATCTGCTCGCTCGTGCTCGGGCTGATCATTGCGCTCATGCTCAACCGGCGCTTTGCGGGGCGCTGGCTGGTTCAGTCGGTGGTTCTGCTGCCGCTGATGGTCGCCCCGGTGATCGCGGCCATCATGATTCGCTGGATGTTTAACGATCAGTTCGGGGTGGTGAACGCCGTTCTTGAAGCGCTGGGCATCGCCCCGCTTTCCTGGCTCACCCAGCGTTGGACCGCGTTCCTGGTGATCCTGCTCACCGACGTGTGGTTATGGACCCCCTGGTTTGCGCTGATCCTGCTTGCCGGCCTGCAAAGCCTTCCGCCCGAGCCGTTCGAGGCGGCGCAGATCGACGCTGCCAGCGCCTGGCGCACCTTTCGCCATATCACCTTGCCGATGCTGCGCCCGGTCATCGTGGTCTGCGTCGTGATCCGCGCCATCGATGCATTTCGTACTTTCGACATCGTATGGACGATCTCGGGCGGCGGGCCCGCCCGCGCCACCGAGGTATTCAGCATCTACGCCTACGTGGAATCTTTCCAGTTCCTCAATCTCGGCCGCGGCTCGGCTGCGGCGGTCATCGGGGCCATCATCATCGTGATCTTCGCGCTCGCGCTCTACCGCGTGCTCAACCGCTTCGTGGAGGTGTCGAGGTGACGGCGCTCACGATGGAGCCGGCGCAGTCCGACGGCTTCTTCGCTGCGCTGGCGCCGCAGGGACGGCGCGCGCTGTTTGCGCTCGCGGCGCTCGCGATCTGCCTGCTGTTCGCCTTTCCGGTGCTGTGGCTGATCTTGACCTCGCTGCGTCCGGGCACCGGCGTGTACTACGTGCATCGCGGGACCGAGTTCACGCTCGATAATTTTCAGGATGTGCTTTCGCAGGAGATCGTGCTCAAGGCGCTGCTCAACAGCTTCGTGATCTCGACGCTTGCCACCGTCCTCTCGCTCGGGGTGACGGCAACCTCGGGCTACATGCTCTCGCGCTTCAAGGGTCCCATCCCGAACGCCTGGTTCTCAGTGATCTACCTGTTTCGCTGCGTACCGTACGTTGCCTGGGTGCTGCCGCTCTATTTCGTGACTCGCGAGCTCGACATCTTCGACACCTATTGGGGGCTGCTGCTGCCCCACATTGCCGTCCACATCTGCTTTTTTTCCTGGATCATGAAAGGTTTCTTCGACGGCATCGACCCGTCCATGGAATACGCAGCCATGATCGACGGCTGCTCGCGCTGGGGCGCATTTTGGCGCGTGGCGATGCCGGCGGCCATTCCCGGCCTGACTGCGCTCGCGATCCTGTGCTGGCTCTACACCTGGAACGAGTTCCTGTTCGCGCTCATCCTGACCGCGCACGAGACTCCGATCCTCACCGTGGTCATGGCCCAGTTCGTTCACGAGCTCGGCATGGAGTGGAATCTTATGAGCGCAACTGCAGTGATCGCGCTTGTGCCGGCGCTCATCGTCACGCTGTTCGGCCAGAAATACGTGATCCGCGGGCTGAGGATCTGAAGACGAGCCGGCGCATGGCCGATGTTCTCCTGAGCAACGTCCATAAGCGGTACGCAGGCGTGACCGCCGTCAACGATCTCACTCTCGATATCAAGGACCGAGAGTTCGTGGTTCTCGTCGGCCCCTCGGGGTGCGGGAAGTCGACGACGCTGCGCATGATCGCCGGCCTTGAGGAGGTGAGCAGCGGCACCATCGCCATCGGCGGCCGCGTCGTGAATCACCTGCAGCCGAAAGATCGCGACATCGCCATGGTGTTTCAGAACTATGCGCTTTATCCGCATATGAGCGTGCGTGACAATCTGGCCTTCGGCCTGCGCAATCGCCGCGTGGCTGCGGCAGAGATCGCGGCCGCGGTCGCGCATGCCGCGCGGATCCTGTCAATCGAGCCGCTGCTTGATCGCCGTCCGCGGCAGCTCTCGGGCGGGCAGCAGCAGCGGGTCGCGCTGGGGCGTTGCATCGTGCGCAACCCCAAGGTCTTCCTGTTCGATGAGCCGCTGTCGAATCTCGATGCGCAGCTGCGCGCGCAGATGCGGCTCGAGCTGAAGCAGTTGCGCCAGCGCGTTCCAACCACCTCGATCTTTGTTACCCACGACCAGGTCGAGGCGATGACGCTCGGCGACCGGCTCGTGGTCATGAAGGACGGGTTGGTGCAGCAGGTGGGCACGCCGCTTGAGCTCTACCGTCATCCCGCCAACCGCTTTGTGGCCGGCTTCATCGGCTCGCCGGCGATGAATTTCATGAATGTGAAGGTTGCGGCGGATGGCGACCGGCTCGCGCTGGCAGGCGACGGCCTGCGGTTGCAAATTCCGGCGCGGCTTGCTCCGGGTCTGGGCGCGCGCATTGGAGAATCGGCGTGCCTCGGCATCCGCCCCCAGCACATTCGACTCGGCGCTCCCAGCGGCGACAATCAGGTCGGGCTGCAAGGCGTGCTCACAGTCACCGAGCAGCTCGGCGACGAGCAGCTCATCGCCATTCGTGTGGGAGCAAGCGAGCTCCGCATTGCCGGAGTCGATCCGGACTTGAAGCTTGCCGCGGGCTGCAAGATCGAGGCAGCCGTGGGAACGGACAACCTGCATTTCTTTTTCGATTCGTGATAATGTTCCTGGACAAAGCGGTGGAGGATAGGTCATGGCCCCGACCATCTGCCCGGTCACTCCGGGCTTTGTTGCCGAAGTGGGCGACGTCAACCTCTCGCAGCCGATCGGAGCGTCGGATCTCCTCACCATCAGGCAGGCATTTACCAAATACGCCGTGCTGATCTTTCCGGATCAGCATCTGACCGCGGAGCAGCATCTCGAGTTTGCAAGCCAGTTCGGCCCGCTGGAAACGACGATCGCCGTCCATCGCGGCGAAGCGCGGCTGCGCCTGCGCAGGGAGCTTGCCGACGTCTCCAATCTCGATCACAAGAGCGAGCTCTGGGGCGAGCAGAGCAGGGTGCGTCTGTTCCAGCTCGGCAACCGGCTCTGGCACACTGACAGCTCGTTCAAGCGGCGGCCAGCGCTCGCCTCGCTGCTCTACGCGCGATCGATCCCTTCGCTTGGGGGGCACACGGAGTTTGCCGACGAGCGCGCGGCGTACGATGCACTCTCCGAGGACGTCAAGCAGAAGCTCGCTTCGCTCGTTGCCGAGCATTCGATCTTCAACTCGCGGGCTCGGCTGGGTTTCACCAATTTCAACGAGGAGGAGCGGCGCGAGCTACCCCCGGTGCCGCAGGTGGTGGTGCGCACCAATCCGGAATCCGGACGAAAGTCGCTTTACCTCGCCTCGCACGCCGGCCGCATCCTTGGCATGCCGGAGGCGGAAGGCCGCGCGCTCATCGATCAGCTGATCGCCCATGCGACGCAGCGGCAGTTCGTCTACACGCATCGCTGGCGGGTGCATGATCTCGTGATGTGGGACAATCGCTGCACCATGCACCGCGGAACCGAATTCGACGATCTGCGCTGGAAGCGCGATGTGCAGCGCGCCACCGTCTGCGATGTGGCAAATTCCTGCGAGCAGGAAGGCATCGAGGTTGCGGCCGCCTAGTACAGGATGGCCTCCTCGATCGCGCCGTCGATATTCAGCCCGCCGGACACGGTAAAGGTCATCCGCTGTCCGGCGAGCTGAACGCGAGCCCGCCATTCCCCGGCTCGCGTCCGGTGGGCCAGTTGCGCGACACCGCGGCGATGGCGCCGAAGCGCGCATTCACGTAGGTGCGCCACCTCCCATTATGCGATGTCCAGGCCAGCGCATACCCATTGCCCAGGGCACGCGCCAAGCCAAAAATGCGATGGGATAACCGGCGGCAGTGCCGAAGACGGCAGGGTCTTCAGCTAGCACCAACGGCACCAGCAACCGCGCGGACCGCAGGCCCAGACCCTGCCCGGAGGACAATGGCGTCCCCATCCCCTGCACGCTGCCGGCTGCGCCTTTTCGACCGGCGTGAAATTATGGATTGCCGACCCAAGGATTGTCGCCGCACGAAATGTTTGCGCTTGCGCCTGCCAGGCCATGGCGCCGGCGGCCAGGATTGCTGCCGTGGCGGTCAGATTAACGGTGAGCTTACGCATCAAATCCCTCCTCGCTATAAGTGCCACCCAAATTTTTGTCGCGTGCTCCGTCCAAGGCCAATAGGAATAGCGAGCGGTCAGCCATTTGTCACCCGCATAAGCAGATGGCCCGCGGTTTGCTTGCGCGGGCTGCTGCATGAGCGCTCGCCGACGCGGGCGGTACCAATCGACGAGCGCGGCTTGCCGGCAATAGAATGCAGAGCCCTGATTTTGGAGATGCATCATGCTGTTCCTCGTCGTCTCGACGCCGCGACCCGAGCGGCCCACCGAGGTTGCCGCGGTTCGGCAATCCTTCTGGCCATGGATCGCAAAGCATGAAGCAAGCGGAGTGTGCCGGCACATCTATGCGCGGGCCGGGCGCGGCGCGATAGCCGTGCTCGATGTTGAGAGCAATGAGGCGCTGCACCTGATCCTGAACGAGTGGGCCGATATCATCCCGGCGCATTTTGACACTTATCCACTGGTCGATCTCGATGCGACCAGGCGCATGCTTGCGTCGCAAGCGGCCGGCAGGGACAGCTGAATCAGTGCGCCTCGTCCCAGTTCCGTGCGGCGCGGGCATCGACCTTGAGTGGCACCGAAAGCGCGAGCGCGGGCAGCGGCGCCTCCTCCATCACCTTGCTGACCACCGGAAGCGTGCGCTCGAGCTCGGCATCGGGGACCTCGAACACCAGCTCGTCGTGCACCTGCAGCAGCATCCGCGCTGACAGCTTCTCCCGCGCCAGCGCCCCGTCCATGCGCACCATGGCGCGCCGGATGATGTCGGCAGCGGTGCCTTGCAGCCGTGCATTGATCGCGGCGCGCTCGTTGAATGCGCGGATCGACGGGTTGGAGCTGGCGATCTCCGGATAGTGGCACTTGCGGCCGAACAGGGTAAGCACATAGCCGTTCTTCCTTGCGAACGCCTTGCTCGCCTCCATGTAGTCGCGGATGCCGGGGAAGCGCTCGAAATATTTCCTGATATACGCGCCTGCTTCCTCGCGTTCGATTCCCAGCTGGTTGGCCAGGCCAAACGCCGAGATACCGTAGATGATTCCGAAATTGATCGCCTTGGCGCGCCGGCGAACCTCGCCCGGCATGCCGGCGATCGGTACGCCGAACATCTCCGAGGCGGTCATGGCATGGATGTCGAGATTCTCCCGGAATGCGTTGCGCAGTGCCTCGATGCCGGCAATCTCGGCAAGCAGCCGCAGCTCGATCTGCGAGTAGTCGGCCGACACCAGCTTGCAGCCATCGTCCGCGATGAAGGCGCGCCGGATTTTGCGGCCCTCCTCGCTGCGGATCGGGATGTTCTGGAGGTTGGGCTCTGAGGAGGAGAGCCGACCGGTGGGAGTGGCGGCGAGCGCGTAGCTCGTGTGCACACGGCACGTCCTGGGATTGACGTGAAGCGGCAGCGCATCCGTGTAGGTCGACTTGAGCTTAGTCACCTGGCGCCACTCAAGAACTTTTTGCGGCAGCAGATGGCCCTGCTCGGCGAGGTCGTCGAGAACACGGGCGCCAGTTGACCATTGGCCGGTCCGCGTCTTGCTGCCGCCGGGCAGGCCCAGCTTGCCAAACAGAATGTCGCTGAGCTGCTTCGGGCTGCCGGGATTGAGCGGCTCGCCGGCCATCTCGTGGATCTGGGTCTCCAGCGCAGCGGCACGTTGCGCAAACTCGCCGGACAGGCGCGACAGCACTTCCCTGTCGATCGAGATGCCGCGCCGCTCCATGCCCGCCAGCACGGGCAACAATGGCCGCTCCAGCGTCTCGTAGACGGTGGTCACATGCTCGGCGGCAAGGCGCGGCCGCAACACCTTCCACAGCCGGAGGACCAGATCGGCGCTTTCGGCGGCACGCTCTGCTGCCTTGCCGATCGCGACCCGGTCGAAGCTTATGCGCGCCTTGCCCGATCCCGTGAGGCTGCTCGGTTCGATGGCTGCGTGACCGAGATAGCGCTGCGACAACGTCTCGAGGCCATGATCGCTGCGCCCGGCATCGAGCACGTAGGACAACAGCATGATGTCGTCCCAGGGACCGACCTCGATGCCGCGCAGCGCGAACATCTGCAGATCGAGCTTCGCGTTGTGCCCGATCTTGAGCACCCCCGGCGCCTCCAGAAGCGGCTTGATCGCCGCGAGCGCCGCTCCCTCATCGATCTGGTCGGGCGCAATTTCGCCCGCGAACAGGCTGCCATTGCCTCCTTCGCCGCCCTGACGGTGCCCGAGCGGCACGTAGCAGGCTTTGTTCGGTGCAAGCGCGAGCGAGAAGCCGCACAACAGGGACTGCATCGGATCGGGATCATTGACCGATGTGTCGATCGCGACCAGGCCCACCTCGTGGGCGCGCGCGATCCATTCTTTGAGACGATCGAGGCTGCGCACGATTTCGTAGGACGAGCGATCGACTTTGCCGTTGCGCGCGTGGGCGATGCGCGCAGCAGCAAGCTCTGCCGGATGCAGCTCGGGCTCGTCGGCGGTCGGCATGCGCTTGGCGGACGGGCTCCAACCGCCGACAAGCCCGAGGCTTGGCTGCCCCTGAGGGGAAGACGCTCTGCTGCTTGCCGCTGTCTGCGCTGGAGCGCGCGTGGCATCCTGGACCGGAACTCTCTCGACCTCCTCCGTGATCTTGCTTTGCGGCGGCAAGGACGCAGACGCGGAAAACGCGGAATCCGGCTCGATTTGCCCTGCGTCAATGCCCGAGAATTCTGCCACCCGCCGTACGAGCGTTGTGAACTCCATTGCCTTGAGAAAGGCGATCAGCCGCTTGTAGTCGGGCGGGTGAACGGCGAGATCGGCAAGCGGAACATCAAGCTTGACCCGGTCATCTAGCGTCACGAGCTTTTTCGACAAACGCGCCTTGTCGGCGTTCTCGATCAGCGCCTGGCGGCGCTTCTCCTGCTTGATCTCGCCCGCGCGCGCCAGCAGCGTTTCCAGATCGCCGTATTCGCCGATGAGCGCAGCCGCGGTCTTGATGCCGATGCCGGGAACCCCGGGGACGTTGTCGGTCGAATCGCCGATCAAAGCCTGAACGTCGATCATCTTTCCGGGCGGGACCCCGAATTTCTCGACGACCTCGGCCACGCCGATCCTGCGGTCTTTCATGGTGTCGTACATCAGGACGCAGTCGTTCACGAGCTGCATCAGATCCTTGTCGGAAGCGACAATGGTGACGGTTGCGCCGATGTCGCAGGCCTCGCGAACATAGGTGGCGATCAGGTCGTCGGCTTCGAAGCCGTTTTGCTCCAGGCAGGGCAGATCGAAGGCGCGTACGGCGGTTCGCATCAGCGGAAACTGCGGGCGCAGGTCGTCGGGCGGATCGGGACGGTGCGCCTTGTATGCGGGATAGAGCTCGCTCCTGAACGTTTTTTCCGACTTGTCGAACACCACGGCCAGATGGGTCGGCTTCTCGTCCGGCTTCATTTCGGCGAGAAGCCGCCAGAGCATGATGCAGAACATTCGGACCCCGCCGGTTGGGAGCCCATCCGACCGGTAGTTGTACTTGCGGTCCTGATTCATGGATTGGAAATAGGCGCGGAAGATGTAGGACGAGCCATCGACCAGGAATACGTGGTCGCCCTTCTTCGGCGGATCTACCCCAACAGCCGATTGGCCGCTCTTCGCGGTTCGGACGCTTGCAGAAGCTTTGGCTGGCATGGGGCGGACTTAACACTTGCATGGCAGGTTCGCCAGCCGATGCGCGCAAGGCAATTTGCCTGCTTCAGCGGACGATTGATTGCGGCAATGGCCCGCCCATCTCCGCGTCAGCTAAGTTATCGGGATGCGCTTTTCCGACCCGCTTCCGATCGATGGTGTGCTGTCGCAGCTGACCGCGGCCTTGCACCGTTACACGGCCGCAGTTCTGGTCGCCCCACCGGGGGCGGGCAAGACAACGCGGGTTCCCCTCGTGCTCGCGGCCGAGAGCTGGGTGAGGGGCGGCAGGATCCTGGTGCTCGAGCCGCGCCGGATTGCGGCCCGAACGGCGGCCCGTCGCATGGCCGCAACGCTCGGTGAAAGCGTCGGCAGGGCCGTGGGCTACCGCACCCGCTTCGATTCCAGGGTCTCGGATGACACCCGCATAGAGGTGATGACCCCGGGCCTGTTCACGCGTCATGTGCTGGAGCATCCCGCGCTGGAGGGCATCGCCGCGGTTCTCTTTGACGAGTTTCATGAGCGCTCGCTCGATGGCGACCTCGGGCTTGCGCTGGCGCGCGATGTGCAGCAGGGCTGGCGCGACGATCTCAGGCTGATGGCGATGTCGGCTACGCTCGACAGCCGGAATGTTGCGCAGCTTCTGGGCGACGCTCCCGTCATCGAGAGCGCGGGCCGCGCCTTTCCGGTCGAGACCCGTTATCTCGGGCGCGATGCGCGCGCTCCCATCGAGCGGCAGGTTGCGCAGGCCGTGCTGGGGGCGTTGGACCGCGATGCCGGCTCGCTCCTGGTATTTCTTCCCGGTGCGGCCGACATCCGGCGTACCGAAGGCTTGCTGCGCGAGCGCATTAGCGATCCTGCGATCGACATCGTGGCGCTGCACGGCACGCTCGAGGCCCGGGCGCAGGACCGGGCGATCGCGCCGGCTATCCCGCCGCGCCGCAAGGTCGTGCTTGCAACGTCAATTGCGGAAACCTCTCTTACCATTGAAGGTGTGCGCGTCGTCATCGACAGCGGCCTGTCGCGGGTGCCGCGGTATGAGCCTGATGTGGCATTGACCAGGCTCGAAACCGTGCGGGTATCGCGCGCCTCTGCCGACCAGCGGCGCGGGCGCGCGGGACGCGCCGAGCCGGGCGTCTGCTATCGCCTGTGGGACGAGGCTCAAACCGCATCGTTGGAGCCTGCCAATCGGCCTGAGATTCTTGCCGCCGATCTCGGCGGCTTTCTGCTCGACCTGGCGCAATGGGGGGTGAGCGATCCATCCGCGCTCGCATTCATCGATCCTCCGCCGACGGCGGCCCTGGCTGAAGGGAGGGCATTGCTGGGCGCGCTTGGCGCGATCGACAGTGAGGGGCGCATCACACAGAGTGGAAGCCAGCTGCGCCAGCTGCCGCTTGCTCCGCGGCTCGCGCGCATGGTCCTGCACGCGGCAGGCGTGGGAGAGGCGGAGCTTGCGACGGAGATCGCGCTGGTTCTCAGCGAGGGTGGACTTGGCGGCAGGGACCCCGACCTCGGCGTGCGCATCGAGGAGTTGCGCCGCGACCGATCCCGGCATGCGCACGAGGCCCGCGCGCTGGCAAGGCGCTGGGCACATATTGCCCGCAGCGCGCCGCTGCACGAGCAGGTCGAGCCCAAGCCGCTCCTGCAGCTGGACGATCAAGCTCAATCCATCGGCGCCCTGGTGGCGGTTGCCTATCCCGACCGCATCGCCAAGAGCCGTGGGCCGGGGGGTACGTTCCTGCTCGCGAATGGCCGCGGAGCGCGCCTCGACACCACTTGCGTCCTCTCGCGCGAGCCGTACCTCGCCGTGGCTGAGATCACCGGCGCAGCCGCGCAGGCCCGCATCACCCTGGCCGCGCCGCTGACGTTGGCCGAGATCGATGCATTGTTTGCCGACCGGATTGCAAGCCGCGAGGAGATCGCCTTCGACGAAGCAAGCGCGAGCTTGCGTGCACGCCGCTTGCGTTGTCTTGGGGCAATACTGCTCGCCGAGCAGCCCATGCAGGTCGCTGCCAGCGACGCGAACGCGCGCGCGCTGGCGGCGGCAATCGCGCAGTGCGGGCTCGAGCAGCTGCCCTGGACCAAGGCGCTGCAGCAATGGCGCGACCGCGTCATATTTCTGCGACGTACGTTCGGCGAGCAATGGCCTGACCTCTCCGATGAGGCGCTCACGCAACAGCGCGGCGAATGGCTGACGGCTGCCTTCTTCGGCAAGACGGCGCTGGCGCAGCTAAGCGGCGATGAGCTGGCGCGCGCGCTGCACGGCCTGCTGCCGACCGCACTGCGCCGGGAGCTCGAGACGCAGGCACCCGCTCATTTCCGGGCACCTTCCGGCTCATTGGTTGCAATCGACTATGGCGCCGAGGCTGGACCAAAGATCGCAGTTCGCGTGCAGGAGTTGTTCGGCCTTGATCGCCATCCCGCGGTCGCGGTGGGCCGTGTGCCGCTCACGGTCGAGCTGCTCTCGCCGGCGCATCGGCCGGTACAGGTCACGCGCGATCTTCCTCGCTTCTGGCGTGGCAGCTATGCCGCGGTAAAGGCGCAAATGAAAGGGCGCTATCCGCGCCATGATTGGCCCGACAACCCGCTTGCTGCGCCGGCCACTGCGCGCGCCAAGCGACCACGGCAATGACGTTCGCAGCTGCATGAAGGGGAAGGAGCGCGCATGGGCACGCTTCATTACTCGATTTGCACTTATCAACGTAACCGTTTGCTCATGATGGCTCGCGAAGGACAGCGTACGGCCGGCCCCTGTTAACCGGGCTTGTACGCTGGGATGGTGAATCTCCGCATAGAGCAGGGGTGCTGCGTGTCATGGGTAAGTTCCTCACCTTCGCCGCCGTGGTGCTGGCGGCAGGCGTTCTCGTTGCTCGCTGGGCCGACCGCAGCGGTTTCACCCGCTCGACGCCCTCCGCCATGGCGGCAGCGCCGGGGGAGCCGCCCACAAGCTTATCCAACTCGCGATCCGTGACACTCTCGCGCGGCGGTGACGGGCATTTCCGGACCGAGGCCCGCGTGGACGGCCGGCGACTGGAGCTGGTCGTGGACACCGGCGCAACCCAGATCGCGTTGCGCGCCAGCGATGCTGCGCGGCTCGGCATTCATCCCACCCCGCGCGACTATAACGTGAGGGTATCGACGGCCAACGGGATGACTCGCGCAGCCATGGTGCAGCTCGGCATGGTGGAGGTGGGCAACATCGTGGTGCGGGACGTGCCCGCCCTGATCCATCCGGACGAGGCATTGGGCGTGAATTTGCTGGGAATGTCGTTCCTTTCGCGCGTGCGCTGAACCTACGAGCGCGGCAGGCTCATGATCGAGCAGTAGGCCCTTAGGAACCAAAAGCCGCTGCTTCGCTTTCCTCGCTCTGGCGCGTGCGCTATGAGCGACCGGGCGCGCATCGACGCGCTTCTCAGGAGCAGCGATGTTTCCCAAGCCGAAATCCGCGCTTGCGCCGAACACTTACGAGTATGAGTCCGAGCCACTGGTAAAACCTACCGGCTTTCGCGAATACGATGCGCGGTGGCTTCTGGGGACCGAGATCAACCTGATGGGTGTGCAGGCGCTCGGGCTTGGGCTTGGCACGCTCATCCATGAGCTCAACGTCGCCCCGGAGATCATCACCGGGCATGATTTCCGCGGCTATTCCGCTTCCGTGAAGGTCGCGCTCGCCTGCGGTCTCATGGCTGCAGGCTGCAGGGTGCGCGACATCGGGCTCGCGCTGACCCCGATGGCCTATTTTGCTCAGTTCGCGCTCGATGTGCCGTGCGTGGCCATGGTCACGGCCTCGCATAACGACAACGGCTGGACCGGAGTGAAAATGGGCACAAGCCGCCCGCTCACTTTCGGTCCGGACGAGATGCGCCGGCTCAAGGACATTGTGCTCGGCGGCCGCTTTGATATGCGCGGTGGCGGCGCATACGTGTTTGTCGAGGATCTTGCGGCGCGATACATTGCGGACCTGACCAACAGGGAAAAGCTCAGGCGCGAGCTCAAAGTCGTATGCGCGTGCGGCAACGGCACCGCCGGAGCGTTTGCCCCGCAGGTGCTGGAAGCCGTCGGCTGCCACGTCGTCCGGCTTGACTGCGAGCTCGACCACACCTTTCCGAAATACAATCCCAACACCGAGGACATGAAGATGCTGCATGCCATGCGCGACGAGGTGTTGCGCGTCGGCGCGGATGTGGCGCTCGGCTTCGACGGGGATGGTGACCGCTGTGGCGTGGTCGACAATGAAGGCGAGGAGATTTTTGCCGACAAGGTGGGGGTCATGCTTGCTCGGGACATCTCCGCACAGCATCGCGAGGCGACGTTTGTTGCGGATGTGAAATCGACCGGCCTGTTCATGACCGATCCGGTGCTGAGAAAGAATGGCGCGCGGACCGATTATTGGAAGACCGGGCACTCCTACATGAAGCGGCGGGTCAACGAGATCGGTGCGCTGGCAGGGTTCGAGAAATCCGGCCACTTCTTTTTCAATGAGCCGCTCGGCCGCGGCTATGACGATGGGCTCATCTTCGCGCTTGCCGTCTGCGACATGCTCGACCGCAATCCCGGAAAGAGCATGGCGCAGCTCAAGAATGCGCTGCCCAAGACCTGGTCCTCGCCTACTATGGCTCCGCACTGCGCGGACGAGATCAAATACCAGGTGGTGGATGATGTGGTGCGCCATTTCGAGCGCGCGAAGGCTACCGGGGAGAAGGTCGCCGGCGAGACCATTCGTGATCTCGTGACCGTCAATGGCGTGCGCGTGACGGTTGCGGACGGCACCTGGGGTCTTGTGCGAGCGTCCTCCAACAAGCCGGAGCTGGTGGTGGTCGTGGAAAGCCCGGCTTCGGAAGCGCGCATGCGCGAGATGTTCACGGCGCTCGATGCGGTGCTGCGCATCCACCCCGAGGTCGGCGCTTACAACCAGACCATCTGAATCTGGTCTAGATTAGGCGACGGTTTCCCGGAACGTGGCCCTGAAAGAGTGCGCCGGATAGACCCCCAGGATCTTCATTTCCTTGGAGTAGAAGGCGAGCTCCTCGAACGCAAAGACCACGTTGCGGTCCTCGGGATGGCCTTCGACATCCGCATAGAATTGCGTCGCAAAGAAATTGCCCTCGATCATATAGCTTTCAAGCTTCGTCATGTTGACGCCGTTGGTGGCAAATCCGCCAAGCGCCTTGTACAGCGCCGCCGGCACGTTGCGGACCCGGAACAGAAAGGTGGTGATGACCGGACCGCCGTCGTTGCGCGCCCATTTCGCATCGCGGGAAAGCACGATGAAGCGCGTCGTATTGTGGTCCTCGTCTTCGATATCCTGAGCCAGGATATCGAGGCCATAGATCTCGGCCGCAAGGCGAGTTGCGATGGCGGCGCGGGTCTTGTCGCCTGTCTCGGCGACCTCGCGGGCGGAGCCCGCGGTATCGGCCGCGACAATCGGCGTAAGCCCGAGGCGGCGAATCACCTTCCGGCATTGGCCGAGCGCATGGATGTGACTCTCGACCGTCTTAATGTCCGCAAGCGTCGCGCCCTTGGGCGCAAGCAGCTGGTGGCGCACCGGCATGAAATGCTCGGCGACGATGTGAAGGCCCGAGTCGGGCATCAGGTGGTGGATGTCGGCGACGCGGCCCGCAACCGAGTTCTCGATCGGAATCATCCCCAGCTCGGCCTCGCCGATGCTGATGGCCGAGAACGCGTCCTCGAAGGTGGCGCAGGGGACCGGCTCGTATTCCGGAAACACATCTCGCGCCGCCAGGTGAGAGTTTGCTCCCGGCTCTCCTTGGAAGACGACCTTCCTCGTCATGCTGGCTCCGGTGTCATCGCAGCCGGTCGGGGGCGACGGCTCGGATCAGTGTGCGAACGCCGCTCGCCCCGTCGATAGCAGCTGGCGGACGTGATCGAGGTCCTCCGGCGTGTCGACCCCGAGCGGGACGTTATCGATAATGGCTACGTCGATCCGCATTCCGGCTTCGAGCGCGCGCAGCTGCTCGAGCTTCTCGCGTTGCTCAAGCGGCGAGGCAGGAAGCGCGACAAAGCGGATGAGTGCCTCGCGTCGATAGGCGTAGACCCCAACATGATGAAATAGCGGTCCGGCACCCCACGGCGCGGTTGCGCGCGTGAAATACAAGGCGCGCAGCCGCCTTGCGTTTACCGCCGTGCCGACCACCTTCACAACATTGGGGTTGGCGCCCTCTTGCGCGCGCCTGATCTCGGCCGCCAGCGTCGCGATGTCCACAGCCGTATCACGCAACGGCTCGAGCGCACGCGCGAGATCGTCGGGCTCAAGCGTGGGGACGTCGCCCTGAAGATTGAACACGATATCGGCATTGCCTTCCGGATCTGCTGCTGCAAGTGCCTCATGGATGCGATCGGACCCGGAAACGTGATCCGCGCGCGTCATGACCGCCCGTCCGCCGGCCTTCTCGACGCACGCCGCGATCGCCTCCGAATCGGTTGCGACAACGACCGGTCCGATCCGCGCCGCCTGCGCCTGTCGCATCACGCGCACGATCATAGGCTCGCCTGCGATATCGGCGAGCGGCTTGCCCGGAAGCCTGGTCGAGGCCATCCGGGCGGGGATCAGAATCAGAGACTCGGCCATTGGGTGCCGCGCGCGCCGGCAAGGTGCGCTTCATTGGTGAGTGCTGGCTTGTGGGGTTATACGGGTTGCCAGAGGCGAGGCAAACCGGGTAATTGTGCGCCGCCGCAAGGAAGGCTGCTCGTCGGCCGTCCCTGTCTTGCCGCCGGAGCCTCGAGGCAATGGATTCCTTTGAGCTGAACAAGATTCTCGGCGCCATTCTGGGGACTTGCCTGATTCTTCTTTCCATCAATATCGCTGCCGGGGCGATCTTTGCGCCGAAAAAACCCGCAAAGCCCGGTTACGAGATCGCCGTGCCCGAGCACCCCGCGGGCGGACCCGCCCAGCCGCAGCAGCCGCAGCCGCAGCAGCCCATAGAGCAGCTTCTCGCCAGCGCCGATGCAGGCCGGGGCGAAAACGACGTGAAGAAATGCGGGGTCTGTCATACCTTCAACAAGGGTGGCCATCCGCTGGTGGGGCCGAACCTGTGGGGCGTTGTGGGGCGCCCCAAGGCCTCCGAGCCGGGATTTTCCTACTCGGACGCCCTCAAGAAGAAGGGGGGTAACTGGACCATCGATGACATCAACCAGTTCATTACAAATCCGCAAGCTTGGGTGCCCGGCACCAAGATGACCTTTGCCGGTGTCCCGCGTGCAAAAGAGCGCGCGGACATCATCGCCTATCTCAACAGCCTTGCGGACAATCCGGCCCCACTGCCAAAGGCCGCGGAGGCTTCCGGCACCGAAAAGCCGCAGTAAGGTGCGCATTTTCAGGCACCGATTCTTTGCCAGCGTGCTTGGCCGCATCGGCGAGGCTTGACTGGGACGCACTCGACAGACGCAAGCGGGCTAACCGGGCTGCGCCGTCGGGCAAGCTCTGGCAATACTCGCTGCGATGCTATCTGAAAAGTGATGCCGCCAATCGACGCACATCCATGCCGTGCCGAGCCCTCGATCCTAGATGGGGCTAAGCGCTACAATAGGCGCCAATCGGCACTTTCGCAGGGGAGGTATCTTTGCATCTGACCCGCCGCATCATTGTCCGCAACGGTGTACTGGCCGCTTTATCTCCGCTGCTCGCGAGATTTGGCCAGCGGATGCTCGCAACTGCCGCCGCCGCGCAGACCGGTGACCAGGACCTGAGATGGCAGCACGGCCTTTCCTTGTTTGGAGATCTCAAATATCCGCCCGGCTTCAAATATTTCGATTACGTCAACCCGGGCGCGCCGAAGGCGGGTGCGGTAAGGATGACAGCATTGGGCAGCTTCGACAATTTCAACGAGGTCGTTGCCGGCGTGAAAGGCTCGCTTGCGATAGGCGCTGGGTTGATCTCGGACACCTTGATGGTGCCGGCGCTCGATGAAGTGTCGACCCGTTATGGCTTGATTGTCGAATCGGTCAGCCATCCGGACGACTTTGCCTCGGTAACTTTTCGTTTGCGGGCCAGCGCGCGTCATCACGACGGCAAGCCGATCACTGTGGAGGACGTCATCTTCTCCATGGAAGCATTCAAGAAGCACAGCCCGTTCCACTCAGCCTATTATCGACACGTCACGAAGATGCAGCAGACCGGGGAGCGCGAGATCGCTTTCATCTTTGATGGTCCGGGGAATCGCGAGTTGCCGCAGATCGTCGGCGAGCTCAACGTGGTGGCGAAGCACCATTGGGAAGGCACTGATCAGGCCGGCAGGAAGCGGGATGTCGGTGCGACTACGCTGGAGCCGCCAGTAGGAAACGGCGCATACCGGATAAAGGAGTTCGTGCCCGGACGCAGCGTGGTCTACGAGCGGGTGAAGGATTATTGGGCAAAGGATCTCAACGTCAACATCGGGCGCGATAATTTCGACGAGATGCGCTTTGAGTATTTTCGCGACTCCACCGTCGCTCTGGAGGCGTTCAAGGCTGATCAGATCGATTGGCGGCCGGAGAACATCGCCAAGAACTGGGCGACCGCCTACGATTTCCCGGCGGTCAGGGACAAGCGGGTCGTGCTTGAGGAGTTCCCCCAGCGCAGCTTCGGAATCATGCAGTCATTCGCCTTCAACATCCGCCGAGACAAGTTCAAGGACCCGCGGGTGCGGCTTGCGTTCAATTATGCCTTCGATTTTGAGGAGATGAACAAGCAGATTTTCT
>Ga0306924_10001134_pt1 | contig 23905 bp, 16 predicted proteins | sample sta12Can44000111_FD_203756 | JGI IMG/M metagenome (GOLD analysis project Ga0306924, IMG submission 203756) | Lab enrichment of tropical soil microbial communities from Luquillo Experimental Forest, Puerto Rico - statanox.12C.anox.44.000.111 (v2)... | ecosystem: Environmental > Terrestrial >...
CTCGCCGCGCGGGCCGCCGTTGCCGAGCAGCGTTTCCTCGCGTGGCGCGTTGCGGCGTCCGCCGGCGTCGACGGTCTCCAGGCGCCGCGGCGCCGGCTCGGCAGTGTCGAGGCCGCGGCCGTGCCGGGCGACGATGCGGTTGAGCTCGGCTAGCGCCTCGATCTGGTCGACGATCACACGCCGCATCTGCGCGGTGCTGTCGGCGGTTTCCTGCGGCAGCTCGAAGATGCCCTTGCGCAACTCGCCGCGCGTGGCTTCCAGCTCCTGCTGCATCTCGGCGGTCATCTGCTTGAGGCCGTCGACCACCTCGGCGAAGCGTTCGGCCGATTGCGTGAACATCGCATTCGATTGCTCGATCGCCTGCTGGTAGATGCCGTGCACGGCCTCGGTCATGCGCTTGTGCTCGTCCTCGGTGCTGTTGCGGATGACCTCGAACGTCTCGGTGATGGCCTGCGCGCCGGTCGTGGTCGAGTCGGCGGTGAGCCGGGCGATCTCGCGGGCGCGCTCGGCGGCGCCTTCCAGCGATTGATCGAGGACCGCGCCGAACCGCGTCAGCCGCTCCTCGAGATCGCTGCTCTTGGCATCGAGCGAGGCGACGAGCTCCTCCAGCGTGCCGCGCCGTTCCGCGACCGTGCTGGTAGCCCGCTGATTGCTGGCCTCGACCAGCGCGGCCGCCTGCGCGAGCGCGCGCCCGTGGGCGTCGAATTGGGTCGCCAGCTGGGTGAGGTCGTTGACGGTCTTCGCCGTGACGGTCTGGAAGCTGCTGATGCTGCGCTCGACCTCGCCGTTGGCGACGCCGGTTTTCTGCACCACGTCGTTCATGGCGGAAAGGAAATCCGCCACGCGGGCGACCAGCGTGCCCTCGATGCCGCTCATGTTCTCGTGCGCGCCGCTGAGCACCTCCTGCAGCAGGATGTTGGCCTCGCGCAGCCGCTCGAACAGCGCGTTGGTGTCCGCGCGCAACATGTTTTGCGTTTCGAGGATCTCGGAAACCACGGACGAGGCGGTCTGCTTTGATTCCTCGATGACCCCCTGGGTGGCCTCCTGGAGCTCGCGCAGCGTGTGCGTGATCGTCTTGGAAGCGCTCTGGGTCGCGGTCTCTGTGGTCTCGCGCAGCTCCCGGATCGAGCGAGTGACCGCCTCGCTGGTGGTCTCGGTGGCGGCGATGTGGCTTGCTTGCAGATCCTTGAGCGACCGATTGAGGGCCCCGGTGGCCGTTTCGCTCGCCTCGTTGATAAGGCGGGCGATCTGCTCGCCGTTGTCCATCATGGTCTGCGTGAAGTTGAAGCCCTTCGCCTCGATCGCCTTGACCGCGTGGTCGGTGACGCGGCTGACTTCGCTGGCGAATTCCTGGCTCTTGCTGGCGAGCGCGGTGAGCAGCCCGCTCGACTTCTCGTCGACGATCGTCGTCAATTCGGCGGTCCGCTGGCTCACCGCGCTGGAAATCTCGTCGACTTTGCCGACCACCGTGCGCGCCACCTCGGCGCTCACCGAAAGCAGCGTGCGCTCGACGTCGCTGGCGTTCTGCTTGAGCACGTTGCTCACGCCGGTCGACATGCCGCTGATCAGCCGTTCCGCGTCGTGCGCGCTGGCGCGGATCGCGCCCGAGGTGTTCGTGGCAAGCTCGGTGAGCGAGCGCTCCGCCTCGGCGGTGCTCGACCTCACCGCATCGTTGAGCTCCTGCACCCGCGTGTTGATCACGGACGCGGCCGAGTTTGCCAGATTGCCGATCGAGCGCTCGGCCTCGCCGGTGTTGATCTTGATGGTGTTGTTCCACTGCTCGATCGTGTTGCCGAGATGTTCGGTGCGGGAGGCGAGCAGGTCGGCCGCGGACTGGCTGCGCGTCTCGATTTCCCGGCCGATGTTCTCGGCACGCCCGACCAGCAGCTCCTCGAAGCGCTGGATGCGCGAATCCATGCTGTCGGCGACCGCCGTCGCCTTGACCCCCAGCGCCTTGTCGACGTCGTCGATTCTGGCGCCGATGCTGTCGGCGAGCTCGGTGGCGCGTCCGTTGAGGAGAGCCTCGAAGCGATGAATGCGCAGGTCGAGGTTGTCGGCCACGGTCGCCGCCTTGGCGCCGAGCGCCTTGTCGACCTCGTCGATGCGCGCGCCGATGCCGTCGGCGAGCTCGGCGGCACGCCCGTTGAGGAGCATCTCGAAACGGCCGAGACGCAACTCGAGATTATCGGCGACCGCCGTCGCTTTGGTGCCGAGCATGGCGTCGATGTTCTCGATGCGCGCGCCGAGGCTGCGGTCGATGTGGTCGACCTTCGCCCCCAGCGTCCGGTCGATCTCGCCGATGCGCGCGCCGATGCTTTCCGCAAGCTCGGCGCCGCGGCCGTTCATCACCGCGGTCACCTCGGCGATGCGCTGGTCGAGCGCGCCGACGACTTCCTTGCCGCCGTCGGCCATGGTCTTGGCGGCGTCCACGAGGCGTGAGCCGAGCGCCTCGTTGAGCGTCTGCGCGCGCGCGTCGAGCGAATCGCGGAAGCGCAGGAATTGCTGGTCGATGCTCGTGGTGACCTCGGCCGCCTTGGCGGTCACGCGGGTGTCGAAGCTGTCCAGATACTCGCGCATGGCCCCGGAAATTTCCTGGGTGCGCGCGCCCAGCCGCTCCACCATCTCCCCGCCGTAGGTTTTCACCGTGCGGTCGAACTCGGCGAGGTGGCGCGTGATCAGATTGCCGAGCGTCGTGGAATCGCGGGCAATACGTTCGGCAAGCTCGGCGCCGCCGTGGTTGAACATGTCCTCGAACGACTGCAGCCGTGCGGCCAGCATTTCGCGCACCGCTTCGCCGCGATTGCCGACGACGTCCGCCACGCCTTGGATGCTGTCGCGGAACTGCTCGGTCACCTCGCTGCTCTGCTGGGCGATGGCGTTGCTGCCCTGCTGGAACGTGTCCTCGAACGCTTGCAGCCGCATGGCGAGCATCTCGCGCACCGCCTCGCCGCGATTGCCGATCAGATCGGCAAGCCGCTCGGCGCTCTCGCGGAACTGCTCGGTGACGCGCGTGGTGCGTTGCACGATGTTGTCGGTGATGCCGGCGCCGGTCTGTTCCAGCTTGGAAACCACGTCGCCGCCGCGCAGGCTCAGGTCGAGCACCAGCGAGTCGCCGGTGTTCTTGAGCGTGGTGTTGACCTCTTCGACCCGGCTGGAGATCGTGTCCGCCAGCTGGTTGCCCGCGTCGATCACCAGCTCGACCATTTCGTTCGAGCGATTGCTCATGTTGTCGAGGATGGCCGCCGACTTGTCGGCGAAGCTCTCGCTCACCCGCTCGAGCCGGGTCGACATCGTGTGCTGGAGGTTGGCGGCGATATCGTTGAATTCCTCGCCGATGTGATCGGTCTTGAAATTCAGCGTTGCGGTGAGCCGGTCGCTCGCTGCCGCAATCGCCTGCGTGGTCGCCTGGCTGGTGCTTTCCAGCCGCGCCAGCATATCGCCGCCGCGCTGGTCGAGCCCGTCGATGATCGCACCGCTCTTGGAATCGAGCGTCTCCGTCACCCGATCGCTGGCGGCTGCGATTGCCTGCGCTGTGGCCTGACTGGTGCTTTCCAGCCGCGCGAGCAAATCCCCACCGCGCTCGTCGAGGCGGTCGACCATCGCCTCGGTCTTGAAGTTGAGGGTCTCGGTCAGGCGCTCGCTGACCGCCGAGATCGCCTGCTCGGTGCGTTGGCTGGTGCTCTCCAGGCGCTGCAGCATGTCTCCGCCGCGTTCGCCCAGCCTCTGGATCATGCTCTCGCCGGTTTGCTCCAGCGCGCGCGTGATGTGCTCGCTTTTCTCCGCGAGCGAATGCGTGATCCGCTGCGACGCTTCGTTGACCTGCTCGGCGACCAGTTCGCTGATCTGCGAAACGTCGCGGCCGAGATCGAGGTGGACGCTGTTGATCGCGTCGCGGATCTGACCCGCCTGGCTGACCAGGGTGTCGCGCTGGCCGCCCAAATCCTGCAGCAACGCGCGGATCCGCACCTCGTTGTCGTTGTAGGCGTGCTCGAGCGCGGAGACTTCGTTGGCCACCAGCGTCTCGAGCTCGGCGGCGCGCGCGAGCGCGCGCTCAACCCCGTCGCCCATGGCGGCGACCTCGCGGCGGATCGCCTGTCCGACCGTGACGATCGACTCGTGCGCCACCGCCTCGGGCTCGGCCAGGCGCATGGCGACCTCGGCCATCGAGTGGGTGACGAGCCGCAGCTCCTGGGAGCGCCAGGCCATGTGCGCGAGCACATAGAAGAACACGATCGGCACCAGGAAAACGGCGCCCAGCACCGCGAGCACGGGAACGCCGAGGCCGGTCGGCGCGAGCGCCGACTTAACTTCCGGCAGATACATCCAGCCGAGCACAAAGCCGGCACATACCCAGAGCGCGGCGAATAGCGTCGCGATCAGGTAGGAGGTGCGGGCCGGGCGCCGCTGCAGGGTGTGCAGAATCTGGGAGATGGATTCCCGCTCGCCATTGAGGGCGGGACGCAGGGCGGGCTCCTGCGCGGTATCGAGCGCGGCGTCAAAGCCGTTGCCCTCCCGCTCGGCTTCGCCGGCGTGCCATGGCGCCTCCGGGGCCGGCTCCTCCCTGGAGACCGAAATAGGCGGCGATGGAGGCGGACTCGCGGTCTCCGAGGCCGGTGGATCATCGCGAATGCTCAGCGCATCCTGGATGGCCGACAGCGCAGCTTCCGTCGGATCGGTCATCTTCGTCGGGTTGTTTGCCATGTCCGTCGCCTCGCCTTACGCCCAACCACGGCCGCGGCAGGGATGCGTCCCCGCCGTGCCACACGCGCGTTCGCCTGTAATCGCCTTCGGATTCCCCCTCCGGCAGCCGGCAAGTTCACGCGCCGGCAGACATTCCACTGCCGCTCGGCTATCCTATCGGCTTGTCAGACCGAAAGAAACGCCTCGTTAAGGTGTGTTTCGTCATCGTTAACGGCAGGCTCAGATGGGTCGAGCACCGAGCGGCAGAGGAGGCGATCTAGGCCCCGCGCCAGAGCCGCATTTGTCCGGCCACATTGCGGCCGCTCTGCGGCCAAGTGAGGCGCAGCGCCGCTATCTTGAGCGCGGCTTGAGCCAGCCCGGCGGCAAGCTCCCGCTGTTCGACCGCGACGGCCGCGAAGTGCCTAAAAAGACAATCGAATCCTGCATTGCCCATGGCTGGACCGAGCGCTGGGTGCAAAACCCGATCAAGCCGGAATGGTTGGTTTGCCGACTGACCGAGGCAGGTTTTCGGGCGCTCGGCCGTGATCCGCCGGCGGCTCCCTCGCGTTCCGGTCCGTCGCCAGGGCGATAAGTTGCAGATTGGTGCTGAGCGAGCGGTCCGCTCCGACACCCTCTCCCAGCCGAAGTCGGATATATCCGACTTCGGCCATATTAAATGCCGAACTCGGGCAAGCCGGAGTTCGGTCGGGAAGGGGTATTCGAGCCCGTGGCTCGCCAATTCCCTGAACGCTCGTAACCGTGGAAAGAAGCGGCCGCGCTGACGGTTTCCTCATCTGGCGCGCACCGGCGCCAGCCGCTATAGCACCTCCCGCCGCGCGTCCCCACCTCCCGCACATCCCATCATGCCGAAGATCACCTACATCGATCACGAGGGCACCGCGCGCACCGTCGAGGGCGAAATCGGCGCGACCGTAATGGAAACCGCGATCAAGAACGGCATTCCCGGCATCGAGGCGGAATGCGGCGGCGCCTGTGCCTGCGCCACCTGCCATGTGCATGTCGACGACGCCTGGCGCGCCATCGTCGGAGAGCCCTCGCCCATGGAGGAGGACATGCTCGACTTCGGGTACGACGTGAAGCCGGACTCGCGCTTGTCTTGCCAAATCAAAGTCACCGCCGAGCTCGACGGGCTCGTGGTGCGCACGCCGGAACGGCAGGCATGAGCCGGAGGACGGATGTCAGAGGTCAGAGGTCAGATGTCAGATGTTAAAAGGCGGGTGTGGTATGCAACATGACGATTTTCGTTTGCTGTTTTCACTCTTCTTGACGTCCGATCTCTGACATCTGATCTCTGACATCTGACATCATGAGCGAAGCGATCAAGACCGACGTGCTGATCATCGGCGCGGGGCCATGCGGCCTGTTCGCCGTGTTCGAGCTTGGCCTGCTCGACATGAAGGCGCACCTCATCGACATCCTCGACAAGATCGGCGGCCAGTGCGCGGAGCTCTATCCGGAAAAGCCGATCTACGACATTCCGGCGATGCCCTACACGACCGGGCAGGGCCTGTGCGACGCGCTGCTCGCGCAGATCAAGCCGTTCGGCGCGACGTTCCATCTTCAGGAGATGGTGCAGTCGATCGAGAAGATCGGCGACCCGCTGTTCCGCGTCACCTCCGACGGCGGCAAGGTGTTCGAGGCGAAGGTGATCGTGATCGCGGCGGGCGGCGGCTCGTTCCAGCCCAAGCGGCCGCCGATCCCGGGCATCGAGGCTTACGAAGGCAAGTCCGTCCACTACTCGGTGCGCCAGATGGAGGCGTTCCGCGGCAAGCGGTTGCTCATTGTGGGCGGCGGCGATTCCGCGCTCGACTGGACGCTCAATCTCGCGCCGCTCGCGAGCCATCTCACGCTCTTGCACCGGCGCAGCGAATTCCGCGCCGCGCCCGACACCGTCAACAAGATGATGGCGCTGGTCGGCGAGGGCAAAATCGATTTCGTGCTCGGTCAGGTCTCCGCCCTCAAGGGCGACGCCGGCCAGATCGCCGCGGCCATGGTCAAGCGCAACGACGGCTCGAATTTCGAGATCGCCTGCGATGCGCTGCTGCCGTTCTTCGGGCTCACCATGAAGCTCGGCCCGGTCGCCGACTGGGGACTGGCGATGAAGGACGGCGAATACATTCTCGTCGATACCGCGAACTTCGAGTCGAATGTCCCCGGCATTTTCGCGATCGGCGACATCAATTGGTATCCCGGCAAGCTCAAGCTCATCCTCTGCGGCTTCCACGAGGCCGCGCTGATGGCGCAGAAGGCCTACCACTACGTCTATCCGGGCAAACGGCTCGTGTTCCAGTACACGACGTCATCCACCAGCCTGCAGAAGAAGCTGGGCGTGGCGTGAATCCATTCTTCCGCTCGTCCCCGCGCCGGGCGCCCAGATCAAAAATTCGGATCAAGCGATCTGGATTCCCGCACAGCGCGTCGAAGACGCGCGTAAACGCGCTGATGCTGCGGGAATGAGCGGGTGAACTAGTGTCTACCGCTCCGGCTCCTGCGCCGGCAGCGCCTCTGGCGCTGGCAGCGGCTCGCCGCGCACCGGAGCGATGGGGCCAGGGAGGCCGAGCACCTCGCGCGCCGCCGGCAGCGCCGCGTCGGCCATTGCGGCGTGGCCTTCCGCGGTGGGATGGATGGCACCGCCATAGACCGCGGCGTAGATGCCCCACATCGCGTCGTGAATATCGCTCGGCCGCAGCAGGGCGGGGAGCGCCTCCGGATAGCTCATGGCCGTGAAGTAGCTGTCGTTGGCGGTGCGGATCCAACGCGCGCGCGGCGCATAGGGGCGAAATTCGCTCGCCGAATAGCCGCAGGTCATGGGATCGGTCACCGCGTTGGTCAGGCTCGGCTCGAACGTTTCGCCCTGGCCCGAGAAGCAGAGCCGGTCGAACGCCGGGTCCTCCTCCGCGCGCGCACACACCCCGTGCGACTCGAACGCCGGCTGATGCGCATCGACGAACGTCATGCGCTCCTTGGCGCGATCGCGACAACTGCGCCCGCCCTCGCAGCGCGCGAGCGCCTTGATCGCCGGCAGAAAGCGGCCCGACACGAAGTCGACGGTTTCGCTCAGCCGCGCGCTGTCGGCGGCGAACGCCGGGTGCACGTCGAATCCGTCACGGCCGCCGGGGCAGGGGGTCTCGGGCGCTGCCAGCGCCGGATTGCCATAGGTGACGTAGACGACGCGCGCCAAGTCACCGCCGACGAACGGCCTGAGCGCGGCGCGCAGCCTGGCGAAGTTGCCCGGCAGCTCGCGCTCGAGCACCCGCTGCGCATCGGCGGGCGTAGCCATGATGCCGCCGGCGACGAGCAGGTCGCGTTCATCGCCGGGCTGCACGATCACATTGGCGATGAGCGGCGAGAACAGGATGTCGTTGGCACCAATGGTGAGCAGCACGAGGTCGAGGGTCCGCTCGGGCTGCTCGCGCCGGATCATCGTCATGATCTCGGATAGTTCGGCAATTTGCGCGCGCGCCGTTCCCGAGCAGGCGAGCGCGCTGCCGGGGCTCGGGCATTCGCTCGCGCGCTGGTCGTCGAGGAATCCCACGTTGATGGTCGCGCCGCTGCAACCGAGCGGGAGGAAGGTGACGGCGAGGTGCGGGTTCTCGACCGCGAGTGCAAGCGCGGTGCGCAGCTGATAGCTATAGAGCGAGCGGTGACAGGCGCCGCTCATCCAGCGCGCGCTCTGCCGCGCCCAATCATTGCTGCCGAAATCTTCGCCGGGCAACGCGGCGCACGCCTTGTTGCCGGTGAAGCCGGCGCGCCCGGGACGGTAATATTCGCCGCCGGAAAACCGCTTGAAGCAGAAGCCTTCATCGGAAAGCCGCACCCCACGGTCGGGATTGCCTTCGCCGGCGGCAATCGAGTCGCCCATGCCGGCGATGAGCACGTCGCGCACGCGAATTTCGCTCACCAGCCGCTGTGTGGTGCCGTCGGACAGAGCGATGTCGACGCTCACGGTGGTCGGCCGCCCGTAGCGCAGCCTGCCTTTGACGTCGTCGCTGCATGGCCCGTTCACCTGACGCGGCGGACCTTCGCCGTCATCGAAGCTCCACGCGCAGCCGTCATTTGCCGGCAGGTTTCCGGCAAGCACGACATCGACGCGGTGGTCGTGCGGGACGAGATAGGGCTCGCGCTCGCCGTCGCGGTCGCAAACTTCGAGCAGCCGCCCGGCACGGTCGACGCACAACCGCTCGACCGTGTCGCGTGCCCAGCCGCGCCCGTCGCTCTCGCGCTCAAGTTGCTGCTCCGCCGCCAGCACGCTGCGGGAACGCGCCGCGGCAACATGACGCTGAAAGTCGGCTTCGCTGCGGAACAGACGGAAGCGGTTCTTCACCTCCCATTCGATGTGCGGGGCGTCGCTGCCGGCAACCTCGGCACGCGCGGCCGGCGCGCAGCAGAGCGAACACAGCGGGATGATCAAGCCGGCGACGAGGAGGCGATGCATGGCTCGGAATCCGCGCCCTGAATAGCACCGCGGATGGGGCGGAAATATGAGGCTCGGGGGCCACCGAACCGGATCGCCCTCGTTGTCATTCCGGCCGAGCGACGCCGGACTTGATCCGGCGGAGCGAGAGCCGGAATCCAGTAATCACCGCCGCCCATTGCCACATGGTGAACTCGCAGTTTACTGGGTCCCCGCTACGGGGTCCCCAAAAATTCGCGGAGCGAATTTTTGGGGTGCCCGCCGCGGGGACGACACCAGCCAATGCTGCGCGGTCCTGGAGTCGACCGCATCAACAATGCTGAGTACAATTCGTGAGCTGTTTCGAAGCAAAGGACCCCGGGAGGATGGACATGCATCGACTGCTTGCTGGATTGGGCGTGAGCGCCGCGCTGCTCTTTGCCAGCGCGCCTGCCGGTGCTCAGGGCACCATCAAGATCGGATTGATCAACGTTCTTTCCGGCCAATTCGCCGATGCCGGCATCCAGATGGATAACGGCGTGAAGACCTACATGAAGGAGCACGGCGACACCGTTGCCGGCAAGAAGATCGAGGTCATCCGCAAGGACGTGGGCGGCCCGGCGCCGGACGTCGCCAAGCGATTGGCGCAGGAACTGGTCGTGCGCGACGGCGTCGACATGCTCGCCGGCTTTTTGCTTACCCCGAACGCGCTCGCCGCCGCCGACGTTTCCGCGCAGGCGAAGAAGTTCATGGTGGTGATGAACGCGGCGACCTCGATCATCATCACCAAGTCGCCCTACATGATCCGCAGCTCGGTGACCCTGCCGCAGGTGATGGAGACGTTCGGTACCTGGGCGGCGAAGAACGGCGTCAAGCAATGCTACACGATGGTGACCGACTACGGTCCCGGACACGATTCCGAGGCGGCATTCCAGCGCGCGTTCAAGGAAGGCGGCGGCGAGATCGTCGGCTCGGTGCGCTTCCCCGTGGCGAACCCGGATTTCTCCGCGTTCGTGCAGCGCGCCAAGGACATGAGTCCGGAATGCATCTACATCTTCATCCCCGGCGGCGCGCAGCCGGCGGCGCTGGGCAAGGCTTTCGCGGAGCGCGGCATCGATCTCAACAAGACGAAGGTGTTGGCCTCGGGCGAGGTGACGGCGGAGCAGGCGTTGAAGAGCATGGGCGACGCCGGGCTCGGCATCATCTCGGCCTGGCATTACGACTATAAGAGCAACGCCCCGCGCAACGTGGCGTTCGTCAAGCTGTTCAACGAAATGCACGGACGCAATCCCGACTTCTTCTCGATCGGCGGCTACGACGGCATGCACGCGATCTACGAGACCCTGAAGAAGGCCGGCGGCAAGACCGATGGCGACTCCTTGATCGCCGCGGCGAAAGGCTTGAAGTGGGAATCGCCGCGCGGTCCGATGTCGATCGATCCGGATACACGCGACGTCGTGCAGACGATCTATATCCGCCGCGTGCAGAAGGTCGGCGGCGAGCTGGTCAACGTGCCGTTCGACAAGATCGAGAACGTGAAAGATCCCTCGCGCGCGCGGGGTGGATAACGCGCTGTCATTCCGGCCGAGCCCCGCGCAAGCGGGGCGAGAGCCGGAATCCAGTAACCCTCGCGCTTCGTTGATGTCGCGATCTACCAATATCGCGCCTCGGTGTTTACTGGGTCCCCGCTTTCGCGGGGACGACACGAAAGAAATGAGGGGAGGATCACAATGCAAAAAATGCTCGCCGGCTGTGCGGGTTTTCTCGCGATCGTCGCTGCCATTCCGGCGCACGCGCAGCAGCCGATCAAGATCGGCATCATCCTGGCCTATTCCGGCCAGTTCGCCGATCCCTCGGCGCAGATGGACAACGGCGTCAAGCTCTACATGAAGCAGCACGGCGAGACCGTCGCCGGCCGCAAGATCGAGCTCATCCGCAAGGACACCGGCGGCATCGCCCCCGACATCGCCAAGCGTCTCGCGCAGGAGCTCATCGTGCGCGACGGCGTCGACCTGCTCGCGGGATTTGCGCTTACGCCGAATGCGCTCGCAGCGGGCGACGTGTCGGCGCAGGCGAAAAAATTCATGGTCAACATGAACGCGGCGACCGCGATCATCACCACCAAGTCGCCCTACATGGTGCGCACCTCGTTCACGGTGCCGCAGCTCAACGACACCCTGGGGGCGTGGGCGTACAAGACCGGCGTGCGCAAGGTTTACACGATGGTCTCGGACTTCGGTCCCGGTCATGACGGGGAGGCGGCGTTCCAGAAGGGCTTCAAGGACGCGGGCGGCGAGATCGTCGGCGCGGTGCGCTATCCCGTGGCCACCCAGGACTTCGCCGCGTTCATTCAGCGCGCCAAGGACATCGATCCGGAGGCGATCTACATCTGGACGCCGGGCGGTCCGCAGCCCGCGGCAATCGGCAAGGCGCTCGCCGAGCGTGGCATCGATCTGCGCAGGACCAAGGTGCTCGGACAGGGCGAGCTGACCTCGGAAGACGCGCTGAAAAGCATGGGAGATGCCGGGCTCGGCATCATCACCGCGTTCCACTACGACTACAATCACGACTCCGCGACGAACAAGGCGTTCGTGAAGGATTATCGTGACGCATTCGGCCGCAACCCCGACATGTTTTCCGCCGGCGCCTACGACGGCATGCACGTGATCTACGAAGCGCTGAAAAAGAGCGGCGGCAAGACCGACGGTGAGGCGCTGATCGGCGCCGCCAAGGGCATGCGATGGGACAGCCCGCGCGGCCCGATGTCGATCGACCCGGAGACGCGCGACGTGATCCAGACGGTCTACATCCGGCGCGTGGAGAAGGTCGGCGGTGCACTCGTCAACGTCGAATTCGACAAGGTCGAGAACGTCAAGGACCCGTTCAAGGCCGCGATGAAGCAGTAGCGCGATGCCCGATCGGCCTCATGCTGAGGAGCGCCCGCAGGGCGCGTCTCGAAGCATGAGGCCGCCCTCATCCTTCGAGACGCTCGCCATAGCGCGTCGAAGACGCGCGTAAACGCGCTTATGGCTCGCTCCTCAGGATGAGGTCGGACGTGCCCCTCACTGAGATAGCTGCATGATTTCCTCCGCGTTCGGCGTGCTGTTCGACGGCTTCGCCTACGGGATGCTGCTGTTCCTCCTCTCGGTCGGGCTCTCGGTCACGCTCGGCATGATGAATTTCGTCAACCTCGCGCATCTGAGCTTTGCGATGCTCGGCGGCTACGTCGCGGTGACGTTGACCAACGATTTTCGCTGGCCGTTTCTCGCGACGCTGCCGGCGGCCTTTCTCGCCGCCGCCGTGGTGAGCGTCGGCTTCGAGCGCGTGCTTTACCGGCGGCTCTACCGCGCCACCGATCTCGACCAATGCCTGCTCACCATCGGTATCGTGTTCGTGTCGGTGGCGGTCGCCGCCTACCTCTACGGCACCATCCAGCAGGCGGTGCAGCTGCCGCCCTACTTGCGCGGCTCGATCTCGGTAATGGGGCAAAGCTTCGGCACCTACCGGCTGTTTCTCATCGCAATGGCGCTGCTGGTCACCGCCGTCGTCGCCGCCGCGCTCGAATACACCCGCTTCGGCGCGCAGGTGCGCGCGGCGGTCGACAATCAGCGCATGGCGCGCGCGCTCGGCATCGATGTGGACAAGGTGTTCGCCGTCACCTTCGCGCTCGGCAGCGGGCTCGCCGGGCTCGGCGGGGCGCTGGCGATCGAGATCATCGGCCTCGATCACGCGTTCGCCTTCACCTATCTCGTCTACGTGTTGATCGTCGTTTCCGTTGGTGGGCTCGGCTCCATCGCCGGATCGTTCTTTGCCGCAAGCCTGCTCGGCATCAGCGACATGGCGGGCAAGTACTATTTTCCCGAGCTCGGCGCCTTTCTCATCTATTTCGTCATGGTCGCGCTCCTGATGTGGCGGCCGAGCGGCCTGTTCGGGAGGCGCTGAGTGACGTCTTTGGCAACCGGCACATCCGCCCTCATCCTGAGGAGCGAGCGTCAGCGAGCGTCTCGAAGGATGAGGGCGGCCTCATGCTTCGAGACGCGCACTTCGTGCACTCCTCAGCATGAGGCCGGTCGGGCGAGCACCTAGAACAATGACACCTGCCGCCGCATCCGAGCCGCAGCGTTACCTCGAGGCGCAGATGCGCTGGCGGCCGCTCGAGATCGTGTTCTGGCTCGCGACGCTGCTGCCGTTTGCGCTCACGCCCAACTACCTCGTGCTGGCGAGCCAGATCGCGATCACCGCCCTGTTCGCGCTCTCGCTCGATCTCATCCTCGGCTATGCCGGCATCGTCTCGCTCGGCCACGCTGCCTATTTCGGCTTTGGCTCCTACACCGCCGGGCTGATCGCAAAATGGGGCTGGGGCGAGCCGCTCACCGGCCTCGTCGTCGCCGCGGCCGCCGCCGGCGTGCTCGGCTATCTCACGAGCTTCATCATCGCCCGCTTTCGTCATCTCGCGCTGATCATGATCACCCTCGGCATTGGCTTGCTGCTCGCGGAAGCAGCCAACAGCGCGAGCTGGCTCACCGGCGGCGCCGACGGCCTGCAAGGCGTGCGCATGTGGAAGCTGTTTGGTGTCTGCGAGTTCGATCTGTGGGGCACCACCGCTTACAGCTATTCGCTCGCGGTGCTGTTCCTGCTGTTTCTGGTCGCGCGGCGTCTGATCAATTCGCCGTTCGGCCTCGCTTTGCGCGGCATTCGCGAGAATGCATTACGCATGCCGGCGATCGGCGCGCCGAGTCCCGCGCATATCCGCAAGATCTACACGATCGCCGCGGTCCTCGCCGGCGCCGCCGGCGCGCTGCTGGCGCAGACCACCGAGACCGTTTCGCTGGAGACGCTGAGCTTCGGGCGCTCCGCCGATGTGCTGGTGATCCTGATCCTTGGCGGCGCGGGCCGGCTCTACGGCGGCCTCCTCGGCGCGATCATCTACATGGTCGCGCGCGATCAGTTTTCCGGCATCAACCCGCAATACTGGTATTTCTGGATCGGCACCTTGCTGATCGCCGTGGTGATCTTCCTGCCCAATGGCATCCTCGGCGGCTTGGCGCGCCTCGCACCTGCGCTAACCATCCCGGGCAAGCGGAAAAGCGAAGCGAGCGCGCCATGACCGCGCCGGCGCTCGCGACCAAAAACCTGCAGAAGCGGTTCGGCTCGCTTGTCGTCGCGCGCGACGTCGAGCTCAGCCTGCCGCACGGCGCGCGTTACGCGCTGATCGGGCCGAACGGCGCCGGCAAGACCACGCTGATCAATCTGATCACCGGCATGCTCGCGCCCGACGACGGCCAGATTTTTCTTGCCGGCGACGAGATCACGGCGCTCAAGCCGGAAGCGCGGGTCAAGCGCGGGCTCATTCGCACTTTTCAGATCAACACGTTGTTCCCTCGTCTCAGCGCGCTCGAGGCGGTGACTCTCGCGGTCTGCGAGCGGCGCGGCTATGCCGGCACCTGGTGGAACAAGCTGCCGGCTTACGGCGATGCGATCGACGAGGCGCACGGCATTCTGCGCGCGCTGCGCCTTGCCGCGAGCGCCACCCGGCCCACCCATGAGCTCGCCTACGGCCAGCAGCGCCTGCTCGAGATCGCGCTGGCGCTTGCCGGCCGGCCGAAGGTGCTGCTGCTCGACGAGCCGGCCGCCGGGGTGCCGCGCGAGGAGAGTGCCGAGCTGTTCACGGTGATCGCCGATCTTTCCCGCGAGATCGCGGTGCTGTTCGTCGAGCACGACATGAATGTCGTGTTCCGTTTCGCCAACCGCATCATTGTGATGGTCGGCGGGCGCATCCTGGTCGAGGGCGCACCCCAGGAAATCGCCGCCGATCCGCGCGTGCGCGAGGTTTATCTCGGCGGAGCGCGCCATGGCTGAGGCGCTGCTTGCGCTCACCGATGTGCGCGCCGGCTACGGCGACGCCGTTGTGCTCGACGGCATCGCGCTCGAGTTGCGCGCAGGCGGCTCGCTCGCGCTGCTCGGCCGCAACGGTGTCGGCAAGTCCACCTTGCTGATCACGATCATGGGTTTCACCGACGTCAGCCGCGGCGCCATCGCCTTGCGCGGCCGCGACATCACCCGCGCGGCGCCGCATTGGCGCGCGCGCAACGGCATCGCCTGGGTGGCGCAGGAGCGGGAAATCTTTCCCTCGCTTGCGGTCGAAGAGAACCTCACGGTCGCGGCGCGGCCCGGGCGCTGGGACCTCGCCGCGGTCTACGACCTGTTCCCGCGGCTGGCCGAGCGGCGGGGAAGCCGCGGCAATCATCTCTCGGGCGGCGAGCAGCAAATGCTGGCGATCGCGCGCGCGCTGATGACCAATCCGGCGCTGCTCCTCCTCGACGAGCCGCTCGAAGGGCTGGCACCGATCATCGTCGAGGAGCTCTCCGCGGCGATCGCCCGCATGACCGCCGACGAGGGCACCGCCTTCATTTTAGTGGAGCAGCACGCCGAGATCGCGCTGGCACTCACCGAGGACGCGATCGTGCTGGAGCGCGGCAGCATTGCGCATCGCGCGCGCTCGCGCGACTTGCTCAAGGACGAGGCGACGCTCGATCGGCTGATCGGCTTGCGGCTGGCGCAGGACGCGTAGCCCGGATGGAGCCTTAAGCGCGTTTACGCGCGTCCATTCGTTCGCGGGTGTCGCTTCGCTCCATCCGGGCTGCGGGCTGTGTTATCTTCGGACCTGACTTTGGCTGTCGCGAGCCGCGATGCACGAATACGCGGGCGCGATCTATCTAAAGTGATTGCCGGGTCGGCGGCGGTGTGGCGATTGCCGGCCGCGTGACCAAGCCGTGCCACCGGGAGAATAGCCATGAAGCTCAGCTCGCCTTCAAACGTATCGGCGCTGCGGCGTTGCGTGCTTGGCGCTGCGTTGACCGCGATCGGTTGCGGAGCGGCAGCGATCGGCGCCGTCTCAGCATACGCGCAGGCGACCCCGGGGCAGATCACCGTCCTTTATGACGCCTTCGGCAAGACCTCCGAGATGCGAAAGGACTGGGGATTTTCCGCGCTCATCGAATATGGCGGCAAGCGCATCTTGTTCGACACCGGCAACAATGCGGAGATCTTCGCGCACAATGTGCAGGCGAAGGGCATCGACTTGAAACAATTGGATTTCGCCGTTGTCTCCCATCGCCATGGCGATCACACGAGCGGGTTGAATCACCTTTTGCAGGTCAATCCCGGCGTGACGATCTATGTGCCGCAGGAGAACTTCGGCGTGTTCGGCGGGGCTTTGCCGGGCACGTTCTACCGGCGCAACGAGTCGCTCGCCTCGGACATGCGGTATTTCGACGGCCGACCGCCGCAGACGCTTCGTTTTGGCAGCCCGTGGCCTGCCGGCAATTTCACCTGGGTGACCAGGACGACCGAGGTGGCGCCCGGCTTTCATCTGATCCTGTTGAACGGCACGTGGGGCGTCGATCTGGAAGTGAAGGAGATCTCGCTGGCGATCGATACCCCCGACGGGATCGTACTCATCGTGGGGTGCAGTCATCCGACCCTGGAAAAGGTCATCGAGGCGGCGCGGAGCGCACTCAACAAGCCGATCCATCTGGTCCTGGGCGGCACCCATCTGCTGCCGGCCAACGATGATCAGATCAGGAGCATAGCGGCTTCGCTGCGTGACAGTTGGAATGTGCACTATGTCGCCCCGGTTCACTGCAGCGGCGAACCCGCTTTCGCGATTTTGAAGGAGAGCTTCGGCGATCGGTATGTCTATGCCGGCCTGGGAACGACCGTCGTCTTGGGTCCGAAGGTGACGGTGAAGGCGGAAGCGGGACAGCCGAACAAACAGGCAATGGACGAAGAGGATTTCCGCAGCTACCGCGAAGCAATGATGAAAGGTCCGTTGCGCGCGTTGCTGGGTCGCGACAAGCTCTTGGCGCGCGTGCAGCAGTGACTGCCGGGTAGGCCGACTTCGCTCACAAAGACGCGTGGGTCAACCCTATACACACGCTACTTCGCGTGACGTTCATTGCCTGCAATCACGCGAGGAAGTAATCTTTCGTCGTGCTGGCTTGAGCAACGAACATCGAGGCGCATCGATGCAACCGCAATCCGCCGATGAGCTCGCGAAGCTGGTGCAGCCGGGGCGCGTGCATCGCCGGCTCTATACTGATCCCGCCATTTTCGATCTGGAAATGGAACGCATTTTCGGCGGGCCGGCCTGGGTCTATCTCGGCCACGAGAGCCAGATCAAACAGGCGGGCGATTATTTCGCAACGCGGCTCGGGCGCAAACCCGTGGTCATGGTCCGCGACGTCGATGGCGCGGTGCGCGTCATCCACAACCAGTGCGCCCACCGCGGCGCCCTCGTCGTTGCCACCGAGAAAGGCAACACGCCGGAATTCATCTGCTGCTATCACGGCTGGACCTATCACCTGAACGGCAGGCTCAAGGCGGTGCCGCTCAATCACGGCTATCCGAGCGAGTTCGATCCCGACGATCCCAAGGTCGGGATGCTGCAAGTGCCGCGCGTGGCCAGCTATCGCGGCTTTGTTTTCGCCAGCGAGGCAAAGAGCGGCCCGAGCCTGGAGGAATGGCTCGGCCACATGACGACCTCATTCGACGACCTGATCGACCGCGCGCCCGAGGGCGAGATCGAGGTCGCGGGCGGCGTGTTCAAGCATGCGTTCGACGCGAATTGGAAGGTATATTTCGAGAATCTTTGCGACGCCGCCCACCCGCTGTTCGTGCATCGCTCGTCGATCGATGCCGCCCAGCAGCAATCGGACGAGGTGTATTCCGACGGCTCCGGCGAGATTGCGATCCGCCAGATGCGCCAGAACGGCGCCCCCTACAGCTTCTGGGAAACGCAGGTCGGCATCTGGACCTATCCCAACGGCCACAGCTATCTCGGCGACTACCACGACGATGCGAAGCTGGTCGCAGCGATGCAAGATCCGGTGTTCCGCGACTACATCGCGGCGCTGGAGAAAAAGAAGGGCAGGGAAGAGGCGCGAAGAATTCTGGAAGTGCGCCGCTGGAATTCGAACGTCTATCCGAACGTGTCGTTCATGAGCCAGTTTCAGCAATTGCGGGTGGTGTATCCGATCACGGTCAATCGCACCGTGGTGCACACCTACAATTTTCGGCTCAAGGGCGCGCCGGAGCAGATGTTCCGCAACACCATCAGCTTCGCCAACACGGTCAACGGCACTGGCTCGCTGGTGCTCACCGACGATCTGGAAATCTACAATCGTCTTGACATGGGGTTGTCGAGCGAGGGGGCCGAGTGGGTGCAGATCGGCCGCGGCTACCGCAGCGACGTCGCGGATTCTCAGGGCGGGCGGCGCGGCAAGAATTCGACCAGCGAAGTCTATATCCGCAACATGTACGACGCCTGGCTCGAGCTGATGACGCGCTCGGGCGGCGCCTCGGAGCGAGCGGCGGCATGACCGCGAATGCGCGGCTGCGTGAGGCGGCGGCGGACACGCCGGACGTTCAGCGCTGCGAGGACTTCTTGGTTCACGAAGCCGCGCTGCTCGATGAGGGACGCTTCGATGAATGGCTCGCGTTGTTCACCGACGACGCCTTCTACTGGGTGCCAAGCGAACCGAACCAAGCGAGCCCGCACGATACCGTTTCGCTGATCTACGATGACCGTCGGCTGCTCGAAACGCGGGTGCGGCGGCTCGCCAGCCCGCGCATCTATTCGCAGGAGCCGCCGTCGCGCACCAGCCGCATGATCGGCAACATGCGCATCGTAGAAGCGCAGCCGGATGGCGGGCGTCTGGTGCGCTCCAAGTTCGTGCTGGTGGAATATCGACGCGAGCAGCAGCGGCTGTTTGCCGGCACCTGCTTTCACAAGCTGGTGCCGCTCGCCGGCGCGCTCCGCATCAAGATGAAGCGCGTCAATCTGGTCAATTGCGATGCGCCGCTCGACGGGTTGGTCGTTCCGTTCTGATTGAGGGGAGGGGTGATGTCCGCACACGAAACGAAATTCTCCCGACGCCGCGTGCTGACCGCCGGCGCGGCCCTCGGCCTTACCCAGTGGGGCACGCGGGCCTCGGCGCAGGGATTGGAGAAAGTTACCTACCTGTTCCCGGCGCCGCCGGTGCTGCCCGCCTTTGCGCCGATCCAGCTCGCCAAAGGGAAAGGCTATTTTGCCCAGGCCGGCCTCGACGTGAGCTATCAGGTGGCGCGCGGCGGCGTCGACGTGGCCAAGATGGTCGGCGCGGGAAACGCGCCGCTCGGCGGTATCGTCGCCGATGGTCCGATTCTGGTGCGCGGCAACGGCGTGCCGATCAAGATCGTGGGGGTGTTCGGCGGCAAGGGCTTCATGCAGCTCGTCGTGCGCGAGGACTCCGGCATCGCCGAGCCGGCCGACCTCAAGGGCAGGACGATCAGCGTCATGTCCTACCAGGACACGACCTTCTACGCGCTGCTCGGGCTGCTTGCCAGCGTCGGGCTGACCAAGGACGACCTGAGCATCCAGGCGGTCGGGCCGACCGGGGTTTGGGAATTCGTCGCCGCCGGTAAGTCCGCGGGCATGGCCGGCGTGCCCGACTGGATTCCGCCGGTGCGCGCCGCCGGCGTCGCCGTCAAGATCATCCCGACCGATCAGTACTTCCCGCACATGGCGCAGGGCATCGCCGCATCGGATCAACTCATCCAGGAAAAGCCGGAGCTGGTGCGCAAATTCGTGCACGCGGCGCTGCGCGGCATGAAGGATGTCATGGACGATCCGAACAAGGCCGCCGACGATTTTGTGACATTCGTGCCCGACTGGAAGGGAAAGGAAGCCGCGATAAGATTCGTGATGCAGTACTACGCGGAGCACGTCTATCCCGGGCAAAGCCAACTCGGCGAAACCAATCCGGATCGGCTCAAGACGTTGCAGGACTTTTACGTTGCCAAAGGATTGATCCAAAAAGCCGTGCCGGTAGACGAGCTCTACACCAACGCGTTTATCAGATAGTGGCCGCATACCCTGCGCGCCGATCGTTTTCTCGTCATGGCCGGGCTTGTCACCGCAAGTCGGGTTACCCGACTTGCGGCATTTCATAATGCGCAACTCGGGCAAGCCCGAGTCGCGGTGCCATCCACGTCTTGCTTATCTGGCGCGTCGCGAAGAAAGACGTGGATGCCCGGCACAAGGCCGGGCATGACGCAGGATGGGTTAGAGGCAGTTGGGACTAATCCATCTGGAACCCGCTCGCCTTCACGATCGGCGTCCAATGCTGCAGCTGATCGGTAATGACCGCCGCAAAATCCTGCGGCGATCCGCCGACCGGCTCGAAGCCGGCCTTCAAGAGCGCGGCGCGCAGCCCCGCTGATTTGAGGCTTGCATTGACCTCGCCGTTGATCGTGGCGACGACGTCGGCCGGGGTCCCGGCCGGCCCGAGAAATCCGTAATACGTGACCGAGGTCAGGCCCGGGAGGCCGCTCTCGATCATCGTCGGGATGTCGGGAAGCTCGCCGTTGCGCGCCGGCGACGTGACCGCGAGCGGCTTGATCTTGCCTTCGCGGATGAGCGGCAGCAGCGTGCCGACCGCGCTCAGGCCCATGTGAATGCGGCCGCCGAGCATGTCGGTGACCGCTGCCGCGCCGCCGCGATAGGGAATGCTCGCGATGTTCGTTCCCGTCGCCATCTTGAACGCTTCGCCGACCAGTTGCGGGAGCGTTCCCTGTCCGAACCCGAAGTTCAACCTGCCGGGGTTCGCCTTGGCGTAGGCGACGAACTCCTTGAGCGTGTTTGCGGGGAGGTCGACCGCAACCACCAGCACCAGCGAGGTGCTGCCCACCATCACGATCGGAACGAAGTCGCTGACCGGATCGTAGGTGAAGCCCTTGGCCAAGAGCTGCGCGATCACGTGGGTCGGACTGTTGGTGTAGAGCAACGTGTAGCCGTCCGCGCCTGCCGTCATCACCGCTTTCAAGCCGATCGTGGTGCCGCCGCCGGCGCGATTTTCCACGACGACGGGTTGGCCGAGGCGCGAAGCCAGGGCCGGTGCAATGATGCGCGCGCTCACATCGATGGGCGACGCCGCGGTGTAGGGGAGGATCACCTTGATCGCGTGGTCGGGATACGAGGACCGCGCGTGCGCTTGCGCGATGATCATTGCGCCAAGCGCGGCAGCGGCTGCTCGCCCGCTGATCATAAGACGCTTTGCTGGCGACATGCGCGCAAGTGTAGCCCGGATTGAGCGCCCGCCGTCGCTAACGCTATGGCGGGCGCTGCGAAATCCGGGGTTCTCGCGCGCGGCTCGGTCATCCCGGGTTTCGCTTCGCTCAACCCGGGCCACGCTCTCGCCCTCACAGCTTCTCCGCGATGAATTTCAGGATTTCCGCGGACTGCCGGTTGAGATCGTTGGTGGTTTCGCTGTCGCCGGCCGCTTCCGCCTGGATCGCGCGCGCCACCGCCTCGTCGAGCAGGACGCGCACCGCCTCGTCGCGGGTCATCAGGCCTTTTTTGATGAGCGCGCGATAGAGCGCAACCGTCGCGCTCACCGCTGCCATCGTATACGCCGCGTCGTGGAAGGTCGCCATTTGATCCCGGCCCGCATGTCCGCGACATAGGTGCGCCGCAATTGGACACGCGGCCTATTTTACCGCCTATGCGCTGTTACGGGTGAATTCTCGCTGGAATCCAGAAGCAATGCTGCAAGGTGTGACGGCAATACAACAGGTGGCGCTGGAAATTCGCGCCATGGCGATCGTTTTCTTGATTCCTTAGGGGCGCCCCCGAATACTCGTGCGCGTCGGACGGAGTTGCAGGCACCCGCTCGGGCGCGTGCAGGGTCTGGCGTCTGGTACGGGTGGCGAGCGCGTCATGTCGTCGTATGCAAGGTATTGCCGGGATCAGGCCGCCGAATGCGCGCGGCGAGCCCGGTTGGCGCGTTCGCCGGAAATCGTGGAGCGCTGCCGCCGCTTGGGCCTGCAGTGGCTCAAGCTGGCGCAGAAGGCGGAAGCGGGCAGCCGCTCCGCCAATATTTTTGTGAGGCGCCCGCCCGCGCCGAACGCACGCCCGCAAGCAACGGCGTAAGCGCCACACCTGAAGTTGTCATTCCGGCCGACGCCGCGAAGCGGCGGAGAGCCGGAATCCAGTAAACACCGAAAGCTGTGCCTCGAAAGGAGGCGCAATCGCGCCGTCGGTGTTTACTGGGTCCCCGCTTTCGCGGTCCCCAAAAATTCGCTTCGCGAATTTTTGGGGCACCCCTCGCGGGGACGACACCTGAGATCGGGACGACAGCCGAGACAAATCACGCCGCGGCGCTGATCACCGACTCCTCGTACTTGCCGGAGCCCATGCCGGTGTCGGCGAAGATGCCGTGGTCGGCGATCCACTTGAACGTCTCCTCGTACACCGCTTTGGTGTAGGGCTCGAACACCAGCCGCTCGCCCGGGCCCCAGCGCCGCGTATCCATCAGCGGGTGATAGCGCGCCGGGAATTCGTTCTTGTAGTAATGCGTGTAGCGATCGGGGCGCAGGTCGATGTCGCGTTGCGCGCGGCGCAGCGCACGGAAGAATTTCTTCAGGTCTTGCGGATCGGGATCGCCGGTGACCATGGTCGCGATCATGAAGGTCGTGTCGATCACCTTGCGGAAGCCGAGCTGCTCGGCGAAGTAATAGGGCCCGCTGAACAGCGCGGAGGCCTGCGCCTTGCCCTCGATCAGCTGATCGAGGCGATGGAACAGCATGCCATCGGCGTAGGTGAGGTTGATCTTGTCGGCCGGCATGTATTGCTCGAGCGCCTGGATCGTCGAGTAATGGCTGCCGGACTGGTAGCCCACCGCGATCGGCACGCCGGCGAGGTCCTCCGGCCGCTTCACCGGCGAATTTTCCGGCACAAAAACGGCCGCCGGCGACACCGAATAAACGTCGGCGTAGAGCCGGCCCTTGCCCTTGGAGGCGGCGACGCCGACCGTCCAATGGCAGGCGCAGCTCACGTTAGAAGAGCGGCCGCGCTCGAACGACTGCATGGCGCCGACCTTGTCGCCCTTGTAGTGGTGCGCGCCGTCGGTCGAATGGATCAGCTCCTGGAATACGTAGTCGAGGCCTTCGTCCTTGAAGTAGCCCTTCTCCTCGGCGACCCATTCCTGCAGCCGGAAGTGAGGCTCGATGATGAATTTTTCCTTGGCCATGGTTCTCTCCTTCAGGCTCCGTTCAATAAGGTTTCGTTTCTCAGCAGCAGTTGCGTTGCGCCGCGCGCCCGTCACGCTGCTCGGCGACGCGGCGCGCGGCGATCATCTTGACGTGGTCGTCCATGAGGCGGCGCGCGCCGGCGGCGTCGCGCATCTCGATCAGCGATGCCAGCTCCTTGTGCGCGTCGACGATGCGGCGCGCCACGGTACGCGTGAGCGTGGGATTGCGCGCCGGCCAGGACACGTGCTGGAGCGAGATCAGTTGCACCACCAGCACGCGGTTGTGGGATGCCTCGGCCACGGCGAGATGGAACTCGCGTCCGGAAACCGTGAAAGCGCCGACATCGTCGATCTTGCGTTCGGAATCGGCAATCAGCGCGCGCAGGCGCGCGTGATCCTCGGGCGTGGAATTGATGGCGGCGAGCTCCGCGGCCAGGCATTCGATCGCGCGCTGCGCATCCATGATCTCGGCCGCGGACACGCCGGCGAGATCGAGCTGGACCGCCAGCGCCTCGGCAAACAGGCGCGCATTGCCGCGCGCAATCCGCGCGCCGCCGCCCGCGCCAACCTTGATCTCGACGATGCCTTGGGCTTCCAGCGTGCGCAGCGCGTCGCGTGCCACGATGCGGCTCACGCCGAAGCGCTCGGCGAGGTCCTTCTCCGTGCCGAGAAAGTCGCCGGAGCGCAGCTCCTTGGCGAACAGCGCATCGCGCACATGGGCGACGATCTGGGTCGACAAGGT
>Ga0306924_10001135_pt1 | contig 23905 bp, 22 predicted proteins | sample sta12Can44000111_FD_203756 | JGI IMG/M metagenome (GOLD analysis project Ga0306924, IMG submission 203756) | Lab enrichment of tropical soil microbial communities from Luquillo Experimental Forest, Puerto Rico - statanox.12C.anox.44.000.111 (v2)... | ecosystem: Environmental > Terrestrial >...
CAGAACTACGGCGAGGCAGGCATAACGACAATCAAAAAAGCCAAGTTGCCAATTGCAAATAACACAATGGGCGTCGGGGAGATCCCCGTGGGGGGCAGTCAGGACTTCCACATGCTCGATAAGGCGCCGGGATATAGCTTGCCGTTCAAGGTCTGGGGCTATTTCGATCTTCGCGGCTGTGAGCTTGCCGACGAGTCGGGCCGCCGCCCATAGGTGCAAGAGGGACCCGCGCCGTCGCGACAGAGAAGCGAACAGCACATGACGCGCCTAGCCGAACCGATCATCGTCGCGCAGTGGTGGAAAAACCGCGGCGGCGAGTCGGTGCGCCTGACCCTGTCGACCTATGCCGACCGTAATCTCGTCGACCTCCGCACATGGTTCACGGCAGACGGCAAGCTGCAGCCCGGCAAGGGTTTCGCGGCTGACGTGCGCCACCTGCCGCGGCTGGCAGCGGCGCTCGCCAAGGCCGAGGCCAAAGCGACCGAGCTCGGCCTGCTCCCCGCCAACGCAACGATGACAACGGGGGCCGCTCAATGACCGGTGCTCCGACACGCAAGCGTTTGCCCGATCGCCGTGCGAGTGAAACTTTCGATGTCGAACGCTGTGGCCTGCGCTTTACCGTCACGGCATCGCGTTTCGATGATCAGCGGCTTGCCGAGGTTTTTATCCAAAACCATAAGGCCGACTCGACCGCAGGCATCATGGCATCGGATGCGGCAATCGCCGCAAGTCTGGCGCTGCAATTCGGCTGCCCGGCCGAGGTTTTGCGCAAGGCATTTAAGCGCGATGGCCAGGGCCTGCCGTTAAGTCCGCTCGCCGCCGCGCTCGATCCGCTCGACCAGCACGGGGCCGCAAAATGAGTCGCAGCCCGCGCAAGCCAACGCTACTGAGTATTGCCAAACAGGCGAGCAAAGCCGGCATCGAGGTGGCGCGGTATGAGATAGAACAAGACGGAAAGATCACCCTAGTGACTGGCAAGGCTGAACCCGCACAAACAAACGATCTTGATAAATGGATTGCAAAACATGCGGATGAGACTCAAAGGCATTAACAGCATCACCAAGCGGCTCGCCAATGGCGCGCTGCGGACCTACTACTATGCATGGAAAGGCGGGCCGCCGTTGCGCGGCGAGCCGGGAACGCCCGAATTTGTCGCCAGCTATAATGAGGCCGTAGCCACGAAGGTCGCACCGCCGACTGGTGTTCTGCTGGCGTTGTTGTTTCGCTTTCAGGAGAGCGCCGAATTTCAATTCGGCATCTCGGCGCGCACGCAACGCGATTACATCAAACAAATAAAGCGCATTGAAAAAGCCTTCGGCGACTTTCCGATCAAGGCGCTCGATGATCCAAGGGCGACATCAGTGTTTCTGGAATGGCGCGACAAGCTGGCGCAGACCTCGTTGCGACAAGCTGACTACGCCTACAGCACACTGTCGCGCATCCTCTCTTGGGCGCAGAAACGTCGACTCATTACCGAGAATCCCTGCGCCAAGGGCGGCAAGCTTTATCGCGGCAGTCGCGTCCACAAGGTTTGGAACGACGAGGATGTCGCCCGCTTCCTGCGCACGGCTCCGCCGAATCTGCGTCTGGCGATGCTGCTCGCCATCAATACCGGGCAACGGCAAGGCGATCTTTTGCGCCTGCCGTGGAGTGCCTATGACGGCGCCGCCATCAAACTCCGGCAGGGCAAGGCCGGCGCTTATGTCACCATCCCCGTCACCGACGAGCTGAAAGCTGCGATCGACGCGGCGTCGAAGAAAAGCCCAATCATGCTTATCAACAGCGATGGCAAACCGTGGAGCGAAAGCGGCTTCCAAGGCGCATGGGGTAAGGCGACCATGCGAGCGGGCATCCACGGGCTGACCTTTCATGATCTGCGCGGCACCGCCGTCGTGACGTTGGCGCGCGCCGGATGTAATGAGGTTGAAATCTATTCGATCACAGGGCACAAGCCGAGTGATGTTCAGGCGATCCTGACCGCGCATTATCTGCCGCGCGATGCCGAGGTCGCGACCAATGCGATCGCGAAATTGAATCAGTACAAGGCGCGGGGAGATCAAAAGGGGGACGAAAATCTCCCAACTGCGCTCCCAACTGCGCTGAAAGTGACGAAACTGAAAAAGGAGAAAGCGTAGCGAGATCAACTGGCTGGGGCGGGAGGATTCGAACCTCCGAATGGCGGAATCAAAATCCGCTGCCTTACCACTTGGCTACGCCCCACCACAGGCGGCATTCACTCGATCGGCAACCGCTGCGGCCGCCGCAAGATAGTCGCCGGCTCCTTTCCAATCAATGATCGGATGAGCGGTTGCACCTGGTCGCGTACAGCGCACTGCCACGCCCTGACGGCGCCCCCTATAATCGGCCCGGACGGCCCCGCCTCGCGGCTTTTCGTGGGGTGCCGATCGAAAGTGCACAGTTGAGGAAGAAATGCCCGACCAAATCCTGGTGACAGATGAGAATGGCGTTCGCACCATCCGGATGAATCGTCCGGAAAAGAAGAACGCGCTGACCCAGCCCATGTATGCGGAGATGACCCGCGCGCTGCGCGATGCCGAAGGCAGTGATACGATTCGCTGTGTCATATTCGCCGGCAGTCCGGGCGCTTTTTGCGCCGGCAGCGACATTTCCGACTTTCAGAAACGCGCCGAAGGCGGTCTCAAACCTGTCACCGTGGATTTTCTCCATGCGCTTGTGCGCAATCCGAAACCCCTCCTCGCCGCCGTGGACGGGCTGGCCATAGGCATCGGCACGACCATGCTGCTGCACTGCGATTACGTCGTCGCCGCGAGCGGCACCACCTTCGCAACCCCGTTCACCAAGCTCGGTCTCATACCCGAAGCGGCGTCGAGCCTCCTCGGCCCGATGCGCATGGGCCATGCACGGGCCTTCGCACTTCTGGTTATGGGCCGATCCATGATGGCGGAGGAGGCAAAAGCGGTCGGGTTGGTCAACACGATCGTCGACCCAGCTGCGCTGGATTCGGCCGTCATGCAGGCGGCGCGCGAAATCGCTGGCTTGCCGCCTGGTGCCGTCGCGCTCGCGCGAAAGCTCATGCGCGGCAATCTTGACGATATCGTCCAGCGGGTCGATACCGAGGCCATGTACTTTAGAGAGCGTTTGCAATCCGATGAGGCGCGCACGGCGTTCGCAGCATTCCTGGCGCGCAAGAAATGAGACGCAATTAACAGGGCAGATGTGTCGCTAGCAGGAAAAACACTTTTTATTACTGGCGCATCGCGTGGGATTGGCCTTGCCATCGGTCTGCGCGCTGCGCGTGATGGGGCCAATATCGCGATCGCGGCAAAGACAGATAAGCCGCACCCGAAACTCACTGGTACGATCTACACGGCGGCCGAAGAGATCGAACGCGCCGGCGGCAGGGCCCTCCCCCTTGTGGTCGACGTGCGCGATGAAGCGATGGTCAAGGACGCGCTTGCGCAAACTGCGGCGCGGTTCGGCGGCATCGATATCGTCGTCAATAATGCAAGCGCCATCGCGCTCACGCCCGTTGCCGACACTGAGATGAAACGCTTTGATCTGATGCACCAGATCAATGCGCGGGGCACGTTCGTGGTTTCGAAATGGTCGATCGGTTACCTGGAGAAGGCGGCTAATCCCCACATCCTCATGATCTCGCCTCCACTCGACATGAAAGAAAAGTGGTTCGCGCCGCATACTGCCTATTCGATGGCCAAATTCGGCATGAGTCTGGTTGTGCTTGGGCTAGCCGGCGAGCTCCGACCGAAAGGCATTGCCGTCAACGCACTCTGGCCGCGCACTGTCATCGCCACCGCCGCGGTGCAGAACTTGCTCGGCGGCCAAACCGTGATGCAGCGCGCCCGCAAACCCGAAATCATGGCCGATGCGGCCTATACGATATTCGCAAAACCGGCGCGGGAATTTACTGGTCGATTCCTGATCGACGACACTTTTTTAGCTGAAAACGGCATGCGGGATTTCGATCGCTATCGCGTCGATCCGGGGCAACAATTGGCGCCGGATTTCTTCGTGCCGGACGAGATCCCCTCGCCGGCCAACGTATTCGTTGGAGTTCGAAGGTGACCTACCGCGCTCCGCTTGCCGACATCGACTCAGCGTTGAAAGACGCAACTCCGCTGTTGCCGGCCATCGAACAGGGCCTATTCGGTGAGCTTAGCATCGACGAAATTGGCGCGATCGTTGCCGAGGCCGGCCGTTTTGCCGGCGAAGTCATCGCGCCGCTTAATCGGATCGGCGACACCTATGGCACGCAGTTCAAGGACGGCGGCGTAACGACCGCGCCCGGCTGGAAAGAGGCTTACCGCGCCTGGCGCTTGGCCGGCTGGAACGCTGTAACCGCGCCGACGGAATGGGGCGGCCAAGGACTGCCGCAAATCGTTAATGCCACTTGCACTGAAATGTGGCACGCGGCCTCCGTCGCTTTTGCCAACGGCCCCATGCTCACCATGGCAGCGATCGATGCGCTCAATGCCCATGGCAGCGAACCGCTCAAGCGCACTTATCTGGAGAAACTGGTCTCGGGCGAATGGATGGGCACTATGCAGCTCACCGAGCCGCAAGCGGGCTCGGACGTAGGCGCGCTGCGCACCCGTGCCGAGCGTGCCGGAGACGGTTCCTATCGCATTACGGGTCAAAAGATTTTCATTACCTACGGCGAGCACGATTTCACCGAGAACATCATCCATTTCGTGTTGGCACGGCTTTCCGACGCACCGCCCGGAACGCGTGGGATTTCGCTTTTCCTGGTGCCAAAATTCCTTCCGCAAGCGGGTGGCTCGCTCGGCACGCGTAACGATGTGCGCGCACACTCGGTCGAACACAAACTCGGGATTCATGGCTCGCCGACTTGCACAATGGTGTTTGGCGATGCCGGCGGCGCCACCGGCTTTCTCATCGGCGAAGAGAATGCCGGGATGCAATGCATGTTCACAATGATGAACCGCGCCCGACTTGCTGTCGGTTTGCAAGGCGTCGGTATCGCCGAATGTGCAACTCAGCAGGCCGTTTCTTACGCGCGCGAGCGCCGCCAAGGCCGAGCACCGGGGGTGGATCCGTCGCAATCGGCACCTATCATCGCGCACCCCGACGTGCGGCGCATGCTCCTGACCATGCGCACAATGACCCAAGCTGCGCGCGCTATCTGCTATGCGACGGCGCTGGCAATCGATCACGGCGAGCGCGGGAGCGACGACAAAATAAGGCGCCAAGGTCACGCGCAAGCCTCGTTGCTCACGCCGGTCGCCAAAGCGTTCTCAACCGATGTGGCGAATGAAGTCGCTTCGCTGGGCATTCAGGTCCACGGCGGCATGGGCTATATCGAAGAAACCGGCGCCGCGCAGCTGTTTCGGGATGCGCGGATCGCCTCGATCTACGAAGGAACTAACGGCATCCAGGCAATCGATCTCGTCACCCGCAAATTGCCTCTCGACGACGGTGCAGTGGTCAGTTCTCATTTCGATGATCTGCGCGGGGTAGTCCGCACACTGGATGCCAGCAACGATCCTGCTTTCGGCTGGACAGCGGTGCGGCTTGGCGAAGCGGTCGACAGTTTGGTGCGCGCTACCAGTTGGCTGCTCGCGCGCCTTGGCAAGGAACCGGAAACAGCCCTGGCCGGGGCGAGCCCGTATTTGCGGCTGTTCGGTCTTGCGACAGGAGGTTGCCTCTTGGCCAAGCAAACTCTGGCGATGAAGCAACGTGGCGCTGATGCCGCCGCTGGGCTCGCCGCAACGCGCTTCTTTGCAGAAAATATTGCCGTAACCGCCGGCGCGCTCGAACGAATGGTCGTGGAAGGCGCGGCTGGCGTCATCGGGGCTGAAGCGACACTCACAGTGCAATAGCGTTCACCCCAAAAACCAACCTTCCCGACAAAGTCCGCAGGTTTCGCTCAAGCGCTTCTCGTCCTAGATTGGCAATATGTCCACTCTTCTCATTACCCACCCCGCCTGCCTCGAGCATCTTACGCCGCTCGGCCATCCGGAACGGCCTGACCGGCTGCGCGCGATCGAATGCGCACTTGAAGCCGAAAAGTTTCAAACGCTAGCGCGTACACAGGCGCCACTGGCACCGCTGGAAGCGATCGCGCTCTGTCATCCGATGGAATACATCACGGCCGTTCGTGAAGCAGCACCGCGGGAAGGCTTAATTCATCTCGATGCCGACACGGCCATGTCGCCTGGCACCTTCGAGGCTGCCTTGCGGGCGGCAGGCGGCGCCATCTACGCGGTGGATGAGGTCTTAACCAAGAAAGCCGCCAACGCCTTCATTGCCACACGCCCGCCAGGTCATCATGCCGAAACCGCCCGACCGATGGGGTTTTGCCTATTCGACAATGCGGCGATTGCGGCCCGTTACGCGCAGAACCGTCACGGCATCGCCAATGCGGCCATCATCGATTTCGACGTGCATCACGGTAATGGTTCGCAGGAGATCTTCTGGTCGGACAAAACGGTGATGTACTGCTCGACCCATCAGATGCCGTTGTTTCCAGGAACCGGCGCGGTAGGAGAGACAGGCGAATACAACACCATCGTCAACGCGCCGCTGCGTCCCGGAGACGGTAGCGCCGCGTTCCGCGCCGCTTTGGAGAGCCGAATTTTGCCGCGGCTTGTCGAATTTAAACCCGAGCTCGTTATCATCTCTGCGGGCTTTGACGCTCACATGCGGGACCCGCTGGCCAACATCAATCTTGCTGAGGCGGATTTCGTCTGGGCAACACAAAAGATCATGGATCTCGCCGACACTTTCGCCGGCGGCCGCGTTATTTCATTGCTTGAAGGCGGTTACGATTTACAGGCCTTGGGCAATTCCGTGGCCGCCCATGTTGCCACGCTGATGCGAGCGTAGCAGCATGATCCGGAAAAGTGGATACCGGCTTTCCGAAAAGATCATGCTCCAATAAGAAGCGAAAGCGAAATGCCGATTCGACGTAAAGTCATTTCGCTTTAGCCGCAATCCGGTCTACGATCTTCGGACGATGGCGCAGAAAGACAACAGCGATATCGGACAATTGCCGTTCGAGCGGGCGATCGAGGAACTCGAGTCGATCGTCAAGCGGCTCGAAGAGGGTAAGGTGCCGCTTGAAGAATCGGTCGCGATCTACGAGCGCGGTGAAGCGCTCAAGCGGAGATGTGAGGATTTGCTGCGACAAGCCGAGGCACGCGTGGAAAAGATCACGCTCGATGCGACCGGTAAACCGACTGGGAGCGAGCCACTCGATGTGGAGTAGGCCCCTAAAAAAATTACGCTTGACTTGTTAGAACAAATAGTGAACACTCCTCTGTTCGGTCAAGGATGGGCGCGATGGATCCGGACAAACGAACGGCTTGGCTGTGTCAGCTCGACAAGGAATGTCCTTATCAGGTCGTTCTGCCACGCCGGCAACTCGCCGACGACAGCGAGATATTGAACTTTCTGCTTCGCTATGCCGGCAAGTTCGACATGTATGTCGAGGACGATTATGCGGCCTTCGTGCGATATTGTTTCGAGGATCCGCTAGATGCCGAGATTTTTCGCGCACGCTTCGAGCCGAAGGCCGAGCGCTTTAGGCTTGCTGGTTAAACTTCTTGATTTTGCCGGGGAGCGCTTGCCCGGCGTTTAGAACGCGTGCGACGGCGCTCATATCGATTACCGTAACTTGAACATCCCACAATGAGGGCCGATACGGTCAGATTTGGCAGCCAAACTGCCCACTGATCGATGCTGCAGCGCATATCAAGCCATCATTGAATGGAACTGCCGCACAGACGGCGCGACAAACCGTTCCGATGACAGAATTGTAAAATCGCGCCACACTGCCCACAACAAAGATTTCAAGCACCGTTCGGGAAAAAGCGGGGCCGGGAGGAAATCCATGACGACAGCATCGAATGTGGTGCGCGCTGAAAGCACTTCAGGACTGCGCTGGAGCTTTCTCGCAATTTGCGTCATTTGCATGATTATGATCGCCAACCTGCAATACGGTTGGACGCTGTTCGTCAATCCCATCAACAAAGCGCACGGCTGGTCGATTACCTCGATCCAGTTCGCATTTTCGATTTTCATCGCACTGGAAACCTGGTTGACGCCGATCCAGGGATGGATCGTCGACATATTAGGTCCGCAGCGCGGCCCAAAGCTGATGGTGGCTTTTGGCGGCATCACGGTCGCGATCGGCTGGGTCATTAACGCTTATGCCCAGTCGCTGGAAATGCTTTACCTCGGCGCCATCGTTTCCGGCACTGGCGGCGGCGCGGTTTACGCGACTTGCGTCGGTAACGCGGTGAAATGGTTTCCCGATCGCCGCGGCCTCGCGGTCGGTCTCACTGCGGCGGGATACGGCGCCGGCGCGGCATTGACCGTGATTCCCATTCGCTACGCGATCGACAATTACGGTTACAACACGGCCTTTCTCTGGTTTGGAATTGTCCAAGGCGCCATCGTATTCATGCTCGCTTTGTTGCTGCGTGGGCCGGAGCCAAGCGAGATGGCCGCGGCGCCAACGCCGAAAGTCATGCAATCGACGCGCAGTTTTTCGCCAAAGGAAGTGCTGCTCTCGCCGGTATTCTGGCTGCTTTACATCATGTTCGTGATGGTATCGGCCTCAGGGCTGATGGCGACGGCGCAAATTGCGCCAATCGCGTCTGACTTCAAGGTTGGCGACCAGATCGTGTTCTGGGGCGCAACGACCCTGACGGCGGCGCTCATCATCGACAATCTCGCCAATGGTGCAGCGCGGCCACTGTTCGGATGGATATCCGATAATATCGGGCGCGAACGAACGATGGCGATCGCGTTCGGGCTTGGCGGCATATCTTATTGGCTGCTGGGAGCACTCGGAACGGCACCGTGGGCCTTCGTGCTGTTCGCCGCACTGATCTTCCTCACCTGGGGAGAGATCTTCAGCCTGTTTCCGTCAACCTGCACGGATACGTTTGGACCGAAATTTGCAACCGTGAACTTGAGCCTCCTTTACACTACGTCGGCTTTCCTTGTTCCTATTGCGAATATCGTCAAGTCGTCGGCCGGAAGCTGGCACATGGTGTTCATAGTCACCGCGGTTATGAATTTCATCGTGGTGGGACTTGCCTTGTTCGTGCTCAAGCCGATGCGCCAACGCCTACTCGGAAAGGACTGATCCGACGAGGCGACTTCCTCGACGCTAAGTCAGTTTCTGACGGACTTTCCCGATCTCCGCCCACGGATCGGCTTTAAGATGCTTTTTCCAATTGAGCACGGTGAACTGGTTACCGGCCGTGGTGCGCGCTAGCGCGTCCCACGCAATCGGCATGGAGATCGGCGCGCCAGCGCGTGCGCGTGTCGAATAGACGGCAACCGAGGTCGCTTCTCGAGAATTGCGGAAATAATCGATAAAGATTTTGCCTTCGCGCAGCGACTTGGTCATTTTTGCAAGATAACGCTGCGGCGAGTCTGCAGCCATCGCCGCAGCCAGACGTGCCACAAATCGCTTGGTCGTATCCCAATCGGCCCCACTGATCGGCACAACGACGTGAATGCCCTTGCCGCCGGACAATTTGACGAAGCTTTTCAACTTTTGCGCCTTGAGCCGCTCGCGGATCTCCTGTGCCGCCGCGACAATCCCCTTCCAGCTGACACCCTCGCCGGGATCGAGATCGAACACGATCCGATCGCATAGCTCCAAGCGCTCCAATCGTGAACCGCGCACGTGAACTTCCAAGGCGCCGAATTGCGCGAGCTCAACCAAATCGCTGAGCTTTTCCACCGCGATCACGTCGTGCTCTTTTGACTCAACCTTATGGCGCAGGGGCGAGTCTTTGATGGTGGATGCGATATGTTTTTGAAAGAAACATTCGCCGGCAATGCCGTCCGGACAGCGCACGATGGCGAGCGGCCGGTCAATCACATGGGGCGCCATCAGTTTCCAGACGTTGACGTAATAGCTCGCCAAATCTTCCTTGCTGACTCCAACGTCGGCCCAATACAGCCGGTCGGGATGAGTAAGATGAACATTGGCGATTTGGATACGCCCAACGCCGCCGGACCCGCCCACTGCATGCCTAGGTGTTGACGATCGGGATTGCTTTGTTTCGCGTACCAACGGCTTCCCTCCGTCGGATTTGCGCATTGCCCGCTGGTTGCTCGCCGCGGTCCGCTCGATGGCCTGATCCGTGGGAGTTTCCCGCACCACTTCGCGCGCTGGCTTATCCTCTCGCAAGCCCTTGTAAGAGGCTTGGCGCAATAAGCCATCATGTGTGATACCGCGGAACTCAACCTCGATCACCAGTTCCGGCTTGACCCAGGTCACGTTCTTGCGCCGCTCGTCCTTTGGCAAGGCAAGCGGCGCACGATCGACGCGCAGGGCGTTGAGCCGCCTCCATAGATCCCGCGCGGTCTGATGGGTGTAGCCAGTACCGACCCGGCCGGCATAGCGAAGCTTGCCATTGTCGTGAAACGCCACTGTCAGCGCACCAACCGCGTTTGGCATCGCCGCTGAAGGTGTAAAGCCTGCCACCACGAATTCCTGCTCGTTGTGACATTTGGTTTTGATAAAATTCTCCGAACGCCCAGAACGATAGGGCGCATCGCGCAACTTCGACACGATGCCCTCCAGGCCCATGTCGCAAGCATGCTTGAAGATCACCGATCCTTGCTCCTCAAAATGTTCGGCATAGCGGATCGGACCGTTGCGGCTTTGATTCTTTAGCAGGCGTTGCAGCGCCGCTTTGCGCGCAATCAATGGCACCTCGGTGAAGTCGCGGCCGTCCAGATACAACAAATCAAACGCCCAATAGACGAACCGATCTTTGCGGCCCTCTTTTAAATCGGTTTGCAACAGCGAGAAACTGGAATGGCCCTTTTCGTCCTCAACCACCAGTTCGCCATCGAGTAGCGCGGTCTGTGCCGATAGAGCCGCAATTGCCTCGGCGATGCGCTCGAAGCGATGGGTCCAATCAAGCTGCTTGCGGGTTAGAAGACGCACCTTGCCGCGATCAAGCCGCGCCTCAATGCGGTAACCGTCGAACTTTATCTCATGCATCCATTCCGCGCCGTCGGGAGCGGCGCCGTGCAGCGCGGCGAGGCTGGGCGGCACAAAATTTGGCGGGTGGCCGCGGCGTGTCGACAGCGCCGGATCGGCACTGCGCTTTGCCCCAACCGGCATGGACGCTTTGGCCGCCGATTTAGTTTGCGCACTGCGCTTGCGTGAGGTGCCGGAACGGCTGCCTGTCTTCAAGCGTCGGCTGGATTGCCGTGCGTTGGATTGCTTGGATGATTGCGCTTGCAGCTCTGCCCGGAACTCGCGCTGGCTCTGCGGCCTCGCCTCGGTCGAATCTCGACCGACTCTCCGGTTACTGTACCAGACGCGCTTTTTGCCCTTGCCTGCCGCGATCTCTTCTATTGAACGGCCGGTTGCCGCCGAGAGTGGCCGCTCTTCTAAAATATCTGCTTGGCGGCCGCTGCGCGCTTCCTCGTCCCTGCCCTTGATCAACAGCCAATTCTCGTGGCGATCGCGATCCCGTCCCCGCATCCGCACCAGATGCCATCGGCCGCGGAGCTTTTCCCCTTCCAGCACGAAATCAAGGTGACCTTTCGCATAGCCTTTGTGGGGATCGCCTTCGGGACTCCATTGCCCGCGATCCCAGATCATGACCGTGCCGCCGCCGTACCCGCCCTGCGGAATAGTGCCTTCGAAGGTGTTGTATTCAATCGGGTGGTCCTCGACGTGCACCGCGAGGCGCTTTTCGCCAGGGTCGAGGCTGGGCCCACGCGTCACCGCCCAGCTCTTCATGACGCCATCGAGTTCGAGCCGAAGATCGTAGTGCAACCGCCGCGCGGCATGTTTCTGGATCACGTAGCGATGGCCGCTACGACGGCCTTTGCGGCCACGAGGTTCGGTGGTGACGCCAAATTTCCGTTTCTTTCGGTATAATTCGAGGGCCACGATGCCTCAATTTGTGCTGCCTGGGACCGTTACAGCTGAATGACTCGGAGAAACGCCATGCAGCACCCTGGCAAAACGTTCGGGGCTACATAACTTGCTCGGATACGTGCGCCTGAACCCAGTATCGGCCTCTGAGTTATCGGAATAACCTCGTTATCGGAATAACCTCGACTTTGAATATAAGCCTCTGGAAACCCTACGAGTTCCCTGGGCCTAATGGGGCAAAATACAGAAGTGTTTTAATTGCGTTCCCGCTGTGGAATGGTGTAGGAGGCTCAATCTTGCGATTACCGGGCTTCTATCGAGCCTCCATAAACGGCTTCGCCCTAAAAATACATTGATCTGAAGAAGGAGCGTAGCGTGACGGTTTCGTCAAAGACCCCATTGCTCGATCAAATCAAGATCCCCCAAGACCTTAGGCGCCTCGAACCCAGTCAGTTACGGCAGGTTGCCGACGAATTGCGCCGGGAGACAATCGATGCGGTCGCCGTGACCGGCGGCCATCTTGGCGCCGGCCTCGGCGTCATCGAACTGACCGTGGCACTCCATTACGTGTTCAATACGCCGACCGACCGACTGGTCTGGGACGTCGGACACCAGGCCTATCCGCACAAAATCCTGACGAACCGCCGCGATCGCATCCGCACACTGCGGCAAGGTGGCGGCCTATCCGGCTTCACTAAGCGCACCGAGAGCGAATACGATCCGTTCGGCGCCGCGCATTCTTCGACGTCGATTTCCTCTAGCCTCGGCATGGCGGTCGCTCGCGATCTGCAGAACAAGCAGAACAACGTCATCGCGGTAATCGGCGACGGCGCAATGTCGGCCGGCATGGCCTACGAGGCGATGAACAATGCCGGCGCCATGAATTCGCGGCTCATCGTCGTCCTCAACGACAACGACATGTCGATCGCACCGCCCGTCGGCGCGCTTTCCGCCTATCTGGCGCGGCGCGTTTCCGGGCGCGGTTACCATCGGTTGCGCAAGATTTTCCATCAAGTGGCTAAGCGGCTGCCAACGAAAATGTTGCAACAGCGCGCCTTGGCGATGGAAGAGTATGCGCGCGGCCTCGTCACCGGCGGAACGCTGTTTGACGAACTCGGATTCTTCTACGTTGGGCCGATCGACGGTCACAATATCGATCACCTGTTGCCGGTACTTAAGAATGTGCGCGACATGAAGAACGGACCGATTCTCGTTCACGTCGTGACGCAAAAAGGCAAAGGTTACGAGCCGGCGGAAAAATCCGCAGACAAATACCATGGCGTGGTAAAGTTCGACGTTGCGACCGGCGCCCAGCAGAAATCCAAAACCGCGGCGCCGCAATACACCAAAGTTTATGCCGAGAGCCTGATCAAGGAAGCGCGCAAGGACGACAAGATTGTCGCGATAACCGCTGCGATGCCATCCGGCACCGGGCTTGATCTGTTTCAGAAGGCATTTCCGAACCGGACATTCGATGTCGGAATCGCCGAACAGCATGGAGTGACATTCGCCGCCGGCCTTGCCACCGAGGGCTATAAGCCGTTCGCGACGATTTATTCCACCTTCCTGCAGCGCGCCTACGACCAAGTCGTGCACGATGTCGCCATTCAGCGGCTGCCGGTGCGCTTCGCGATGGACCGCGCCGGCCTCGTCGGCGCCGATGGTCCGACGCACGCCGGCGCCTTCGATGTCGCATATCTCGGCTGCCTGCCCGGTTTCGTGCTGATGGCGGCTGCCGACGAAGCCGAACTGGTCCATATGGTTTCAACCGCCGCAGCGATCGACGATCGTCCGTCGGCCTTGCGCTATCCGCGCGGCGAAGGAACCGGCGTGCCGCTTCCGGAAGAAGGTAAGCCGCTCGAAATTGGCAAGGGTCGGATCGTACGCGAAGGCAGCAAGGTCGCGCTATTCTCGTTCGGCGCCCGGTTGGCCGAATGCTTGAAGGCGGCCGACGAGCTTGCGACCTATGGTCTCTCCACAACCGTTGCCGACGCGCGGTTCGCAAAGCCGCTCGACGTTGACTTGCTGCTTCGTTTGGCGCGCGAACACGAAGTGCTGCTGACCGTCGAGGAGGGCTCGATCGGCGGTTTCGCCGCGTTTGTGATGCAGGCGCTTGCGGAGCACGGCGTGCTCGACCGCGGCCTCAAAGTGCGCTCGATGGTCCTGCCCGACATCTTTATCGATCAGGACAGTCCCAACGCCATGTACGCCAAGGCTGGGCTCGATGCCAAAGGCATCGTCGCCAAGGCCTTCCAAGCTCTTGGCCAAAACCTCCAGGGCGAGGTGGTCAAGCTGGCCTAAGGTAGCATCTGCGACCGACTGGTTTTTCCCTCCGTGGAAATTCAGCCGAAGCACTATATGCTTGTCGCCAACCGCACCGCGTCACCCCTGTTGCAGTGATGCGCGGACGCGAAGATCTGCCATGGTCAAACGAGAGCGCGCCGATCTCTTGTTGGTGGCGCGCGGTCTGTTCGAAAGCCGCGCCCGGGCGCAAGCCGCAATCGCGGCCGGTCGCGTTACCGCGGACGGCAGTGTCATCCGCAAACCATCGGATGAAATTTCATCTATCGCGGTGATCACCGCCGTGCCTGCGCATCCGTATGTATCGCGCGGCGGCGTCAAGCTCATGGCAGTACTCGAAGCTTTGTCGATCAACGTCACCGATCGGGTCTGCCTTGATGTTGGTTCCTCGACTGGCGGCTTCACCGAAGTGCTCCTCGCGCGCGGGGCGCGACACGTTTACGCCGTGGATGTCGGCCGCGCGCAGCTGCACACAAAGTTGCGCAACCGCGAACGCGTGAGCTCAATCGAACAAACCGACATCCGTGACCTCGATCGAGCGTGCTTTTCTGAGTCGCCCGATTTTGCCGCAATAGACGTAAGCTTTATTTCGCTTAAGCTCGTGCTGCCTCATGTCGGCCGCCTGCTAATGCCTTCCGCAACGCTTCTGGCTTTGATCAAACCACAATTCGAAGTGGGCCGTCGCGACGTCAAAAAGGGAATTGTGCGCGACGCCACCGTTCAGGCTACGATCTGCGACGACATCGCCAACTTCCTTGCCCAGTTAGGTTGGCGCATCGGCGGCCGCGTTCCTTCGCCGCTCCTCGGCGGCGATGGCAATCGTGAATTCTTCATCGAGGCCCAGCGTGGTTGAGCGAATTCTGATCGATCGACTTGGCCAGCGCGGCGACGGAATAGCCGACAGCTTTGGCGGACCGATTTATGTCCCAGCTGCGCTGCCAGGCGAGGTCGTCGAAGTGGATTCCGTGCCCGATCAGCCTGATCGGCGGCGCCTTCTGAATGTGGAGAAATCGAGCCCGCAACGGATTGACCCGATTTGCCGGCATTTCGGAGTTTGCGGCGGCTGCGCCTTGCAACATTTGAACGAGGATTCCTACGCCAGCTGGAAACGGGACCTGCTCATTACTGCCTTGAGTCAGGCTTGCATTGAAGCACCCGTCCACGCGCTTATCGATGCGCATGGCGACGGACGGCGCCGCGCCGTATTTCATGCGCGCCGCGGCAGCCATGACGTGCTGGAGGTCGGCTTCTCGGCGGCTCGCGCGCATCATGTCGTGGCAATCGATCGCTGTCCGATCTTGGCAAAAAGTCTAGACGGTGCACTAAACGTGGCTTGGGCGATCGCCGAATCGCTCGATTTCACTCGCAAGCCGCTGGACATCCAGTTTACGGCAACGGACCAAGGGCTCGACGTTGACATCCGCGGTTCCGGTACACTCACTGCATCAACCATGGCCGCGCTGGCGCGCGCGGCGCAGCGGTATAATCTCGCAAGACTGACCCGTCACGGCGAACTAATTGCACAAACGCGCGCTCCCACAGTACGGATGGGTACTGTGACCGTCCCGTTGCCGCCGGGCGCTTTCTTGCAAGCAACGGCACAAGGCGAAGCCGTCCTATCCGATCTTGTTGTGGAGTCGTGCACTGGCGCGAGTCGCGTCGTTGACTTGTTCGCCGGCGTGGGGCCCTTCGCGCTGCGACTTGCCGCCCATGCTCGCGTGTCTGCTTTTGACCAGGACGAGGCTGCTATAGCGGCGCTGAAGCGCGGCGTCGCTGGCACCGCCGGACTAAAACCGGTCGAAGCCGAGCAGCGCGACCTCTTCAAAGCGCCCTTGAGCGCAGCGGAGCTCAATGGCTTTGATGCCGTGGTGTTCGATCCGCCACGCCTAGGCGCTCAGGCGCAATCGCGAGAGATTGCGGCGAGCCGTGTGCCGATTGTCGTCGCTGTGTCGTGCAGTTCCGGGACCTTCGCGCGCGATATTCGTCACCTGCTCGATGGCGGCTATGGCCTATTGTCGGTCACTCCAGTCGATCAATTCCGTTATTCAGCGCATGTCGAGATCGTGGCGCGACTGCAAAAGTAGCACCTGCCCGCGGTTTGTTTTTCATGATATTGCAGACGCCGCTCGATGTCGTCTTGTCACGCAAAGGATCATTAAAAATGACTAGCGTCCTCTTTTCTCCCATCGCGCTGCGTGGGCTTACCCTGCCTAACCGCGTCGTGGTGTCGCCGATGTGCCAATACAATTCCGATAACGGCTCCGCTAACGATTGGCATTTGATGCATCTCGGCAGCTTTTCTTTAGGGTGCGCGGGTCTCGTCATGTGCGAAATGACCAATGTCAATCCGCGCGGCCGCATTTCGCCGAAATGCGCCGGCCTGTGGTCAGACGAGAACGAAGCGGCGCTCAAGCGCGTCCATGATTTTTGCCGCGCTTACGGCGTCGCAAAGCTGGGCGTGCAGCTAGCGCATGCCGGACGTAAAGGGCCGACCACTCCGCCAGCCGCGGGCGGCAAACCTATTCTGACCAAAGAGGAAGGCGGTTGGACGCCGGAGGCGCCGTCAGCAATCCCCTACGATATCGGCTGGCCAGTGCCGCAAGCCATGACCAAAGAGGACATCAAGCGCTGCATTGGAGAATTCGCCGCTGCCGCCAAACGTGTCGATCGTATCGGCTACGATGTGATCGAGCTGCACGGCGGCCATGGTTATTTGCTGCATCAATTCATGTCGCCAATTTCCAATCAGCGCACTGACGAATATGGCGGTTCAACTGAGAACCGCATCCGCTTTCCGATCGAAGTATTCGAGGCGGTGCGCAAGGTGTTTCCTGAACAAAAGCCGATTGGCATGCGGATTTCGGCGACCGATTGGGTCGACGGCGGTTGGACGCCGGAAGAGGCCGTCATCCTGGCCAAGGAACTCAAAAACCGCGGCATGGACTATATGGACGTGTCCACTGGCGGATTGGATCCACGGCAAAAAATTCCACTCGCGCCGGGTTACCAGGCTCCGTTTGCTGAGAAAGTGAAGAAAGGAAGCGGTATTACCACAATGACCGTGGGCCTGATTGCCGGTTATCAGCAAGCCGAAGACATCGTATCGTCCGGCAAAGCCGACATGATCTGCCTCGCTCGCGGTGCAATGTGGGATCCGCGCTGGGCTTGGCATGCGGCCGAAGAGCTTGGAGCCGAGACACCCTACGCTCCAAAAATGATGGGCTGCCACCCCAAACTGCGGCCCCAATTGTTCCCGAAGCGCGCTGCGGCCATGAGCTGAGCTGGCTCAGCGAAACTGTGACGGCAATTAGCCTCACACCTCCGTCGGCTCTGTGCCGACGATCTCAATGCCAAATCCGGAGAGGCCGACATAAGTCGTCGGCCGCGAAGAGGTTATAAGCCTGATCGAATTGACGCCGAGATCCTTGAGAATCTGGGCGCCAAGGCCGACTTCCCGCCATTGGCGCGTTCGCGCTTCGCCAGAGGGACTTTCTCCGGATTTGGGAATCGAGATCACCGGCACGCCCGCAGTGCCGTCGCGCAATATCACCAGCACTCCCCTGCCCTCGGCTTTGAACCGCGCCAAGGCCTGATGGATTGGTTTGCCGCCGCCAAACACGTCGAAAATTATATTGGCACGATGCAGACGGGTCAGCACGTTCTTGCCGTCGCCGATACGACCATGGACGAACGCCATGTGATGAACCTGGTCGAATGGAGTGACAAAGGCATAGCCGGTCAAAGTGCCGATCTCCGATTCGACTGGAAACTCGCCAACACGCTCGATTAATTTGTCCCGTGCTTGTCGATAAGCAATGAGCTCGGCGATGGTGATGCGCTGGAGTTTCTGCCGTTGCGCGAAGGCCGCAAGCTCAACGCCGTGCATCACGGTTCCGTCGTCATTCATGAGTTCGGCCAGCACGCCTACCGGCGGAAGGTCGGCCAACCGGCATAAATCGACGCAAGCCTCGGTGTGACCCGAACGCATCAGCACGCCGCCTTCTTTCGCTACTAGCGGAAAGACATGGCCGGGGCGGACGAAGTCCGACGGGCCGAAATTGCTGTTTGCCAGTGCCCGCACTGTGTTGGTGCGTTCCTCGGCAGAAATACCGGTGGTGAGCCCGTGGCGAACATCCACGGAGACAGTAAAAGCGGTGCCAAGCGGTGCGTCATTGAGCGCCACCATGGGATCGAGGTGAAGGCGCCGAGCTTCCTCCGGCGCGAGAGGTGCGCAGACAATGCCGGACGTATGGCGGATGATGAACGCCATCTTCTCCGGCGTGCACAAGTTCGCCGCCACAAACAAATCGCCTTCGTTCTCGCGATCATCGTCATCGGCTACGATGATCAGTTCGCCGCGCGCAAAGGCGGCGATGGCCGCTTGGATGCGTTGATGCGTGTTGCTCATTTCTATAGTCGTCCCCGCCGGCCGCATGATAGCAGCAAAGCATGTTGCGCTTTAGTGCGGCGCCCGCAATGGCCAGGTCGGAGCTTCGCCGACTTGCCCGCGCTGCCGCAGATAATGATCTGCGATCACACATGCGACCATCGCTTCCCCGATCGGCACCGCACGGATACCGACGCATGGATCGTGGCGGCCAGTTGTTGAAATCTCCGTCTCGCGCCCATGACGATCGACGGTGCGACGTGGAATGAGAATAGAGGATGTCGGCTTTACCGCGAAACGGGCCACCACCGGTTGTCCGGTTGAAATCCCGCCCAGGATGCCGCCAGCATTGTTAGAAAGAAATAGCGGCTTGCCGTCGTTGCCCATACGCATCTCATCGCCGTTTTGTTCGCCAGTGAGCTCGGCTGCGCCGAAACCGGCGCCAATTTCCACGCCCTTGACAGCGTTGATGCTCATCAAGGCACCGGCGAGGTCGCCGTCCAATTTGCCGTAGATCGGCGCGCCCAATCCGGCGGGCACGCCTTCCGCGACGATTTCGATGACGGCGCCGATTGAGGACCCGCGCTTGCGCAGGCTATCGAGATAATCGCCGAGCATTGCCGCAGTCTTGGCGTCCGGACAAAAGAATGGATTGCGTTCAACTTCGGACCAGTCCCAGCGCGCGCGGTCGACGCGATGCGGTCCCATTTGCACCAACGCGCCGCGGACTATCATGCCAGGTACGATTTTGCGCGCGATTGCGCCCGCGGCAACCCGCATCGCCGTTTCGCGCGCCGATTGGCGGCCACCGCCGCGGTAGTCACGCAAGCCGTATTTTATGTCGTAAGTATAGTCGGCATGGCCCGGCCGGTATTTGTCCTTGATATCCGAATAATCCTTCGAACGCTGATCGACATTATCGATGAGGAGGGCAATCGGCGTGCCGGTCGTGACCTGTTGGCCGCTCGCTTCGTCGACGAACACACCCGAGAGAATCCTGACCGCATCCGGCTCCTGACGCTGGGTGGTGTAGCGCGATTGGCCCGGCCGACGCCGATCGAGATAGGGTTGAATGTCCGCCTCGCTCAGCGGAATGCGCGGCGGGCAACCGTCAACGACGCAGCCGATCACTGGCCCATGGCTTTCGCCAAAGGTGGTGACACGAAACAAATGCCCGAACGTATTGAACGACATGACACGGTTAAGACATTGAATTCCTTACAATGAATTACGCCGAAGCGGCCGGAGCTTGGTAGCCCGCACGTTTTACCGGGTCAAACGGGCTTGTTTTGCACGCGGCCAAAAGATGGGCGGTTTACGCTTCAGCAAAATTTCTGTCCCTGGAATGGGCCCTCGGGCAAGAAGCTTGCGGATAAACGTTCATGCCTCATTCATCTGGCTGAACGGTGATTAATCGCAAGCTGAATATCCGTTAAGCTACAGAAAAATAAGCACTATTTGCCTTTTTTGATTGCGGGGGGAACTCTCTCTGTGCCATTGTTCCGTTCGGTAAGGGGGCGAGGGCCCAGGGACAGATCAAGAGCGATCAAACCCGCGACTTGAACCAACCCTGCCGAAGTTTCACACCAACACCAAGGAAGAGAGTCATGGCGAAGAAGAAGAAAAAGAAGAGCAGCAAATCGAAGTAATGCCTCTGGCGCTCGCCTCGTACTGGGGCTGCGTCATCAGCAACTTCGGATTTTCCGCGGAATCGACACGATCCGCCAAGCGGCTGAACGATGTTCAGCCGCTTTTGTTGTGACTGGCAACATTTCCCCTAATTCGCGCGATTAGGCGTAACGCGAGACCTTGCCGTCCGCAAAAACGTAAACGACACCTTGCTCGATTTGCGCGTGCGTGGCTTGTTCTTCCGGCAAGATATTAAAGAGCGCCAAGAGCACACGCACGCCGCCGCCGTGCGCCGCGACGACCGTGTCCGACGTCAGCGACCGATACCAGCTGCCGATACGATCAGCGACTTGCCGGTAGCTTTCGCCGCCGGGCGGCGCAAAATCCCATTTGTCGCGTTCGCGCTGCGTCAGTTTGCCCGTGCTTCGCGCCTCGATCTCCGGCAGCGTCAAGCCTTCCCATTCCCCATAGGCAATCTCAATCAATCGATCATCGATCTCGTAATTGAGTGGTTGCAGGCCGAGCGTCGCGCGCAACACTTCCATGGTTTCGCGCGCGCGTTTGAGCGGACTCGAAATATACTTGAAGTCTTCCGGCCGCCTGTGATCGCGCGCGAACAGACCGCGCAGTACGGCTCCGCATTCCACAGCCTGCTGTCGCCCACGCGCGTTGAGCTCGGTATCGCGGCGCCCCTGCAACCGGCCTTCCTTGTTGTAGTCGGTCTCGCCATGTCGAACGTAGTATAGGACCGGCATTCTCGTTTCGGTTTTCATGGGCTTTCGCTGCTGCCGGCAACGAGCGGAAAACGAGGTGGCGGCTACTCCTTGCCGACCACGATGTCCGGGGCGTCCGGATGTTTCATGCCGACAATATGGTAACCGGCATCGACATGATGGATTTCCCCGGTCACGCCGCGCGACATGTCAGAAAGTAGATAGGCACCTGCATCGCCGACTTCTTCGATCGTAACACTGCGGCGAAGCGGCGCGTTATGCTCGTTCCATTTTAGGATGTAACGGAAATCACCGATGCCCGATGCCGCGAGAGTCTTGATCGGACCCGACGAAATGGCGTTGACCCGAATGTTTTTCACGCCGAGATCGGCGGCCAGATAGTAGACCGAGGCTTCAAGCGCAGCCTTGGCCACTCCCATCACATTGTAATGCGGCATCCATTTCTCAGACCCATAATAGGTTAAGGTCAGCATCGAGCCGCCATTAGGCATCAGCTTCTCGGCACGCTGCGCGATTGCTGTAAATGAATAGCAACTGATCAACAGCGTCTTGGTGAAATTGTCGGCTGTGGTTTCGATGTAGCGGCCGTCGAGTTGATCCTTGTCGGAAAAAGCGATGGCATGGACCAAAAAATCGATGCTGCCCCAAGCCGACTGCACGGCAGCGAAGGCGGCATCGATACTCTTGGAATCCATCACATCGCAATCGCCGACCACAATACCGCCGACTTCGTGGGCGAGCGGTTCGACCCGCTTTTTCAGCGCGTCTCCCTGATATGTGAAGGCAAGGTCAGCGCCGTGCATCCGGCACGCTTTGGCGATCCCCCAGGCCAGGGAACGATTGTTCGCGACCCCCATGATCAGGCCACGTTTGCCGCGCATGAGGCCTGAGGTTTCCGGCATTCCCCGCACCCGCGACCCAATTCCAGCCCCCGAGCCTCCTATGGCATAGGGTAGTTTGACCATCAAGCCGCGGGCCGGAAAGCGGAATAGACGGGAACCGCTGGTGTTTTGAATATGGCGCTGGTGAAAAGCGCATTGGCAAGCTTTAAACTATAGGAGGTTTCCAACGGGGGGTTAACGCTTGAGTGAATTTCGGGAACGGATCGAGACGGCAATTCCAGCGCTCCGGCGCTATGCGCGTGCACTCACCCGTGACGCTGAAACAGCGGACGACATCGTGCAGGACACGCTGGTGCGGGCGCTGCGCTCCGAACACTTGTTTCATGGCGGAGACATGCGCGCCTGGCTCTATACGATCCTGACCAACCTCAACCGTAATCGACTCCGTACCCTGGCGCGGCGACCCGTGGTAACGCCGATCAAAGACAATGATGCGACCGCGAGTGGTCCGGATTCGGGCGGCCGGGACATCGTTCGTGCGCTCGAAATGCTCACGGAAGAACAGAGGTCCGCTTTGCTCCTAGTCGTGCTCGAAAGCCTTACCTACCGCGAGGTTTCAGAAGTCCAAGGCGTGCCGATCGGCACTGTGATGTCGCGCCTCGCCCGCGCCCGCAATGAAATCAAAGCATATCTCGACGGCGAGCGCCCGACGCTGCGCCGCATCAAATGATCATGAGATAAAACGATGACCGACCGAGATCACGTCAGCGAAGAAGAGCTCAACGCCTATGTCGATAACGAGCTGCCAGCCGATCGGCGTAGCGCCGTCGAGGCATGGCTTGCCTCGCACGCCGATGACGCGGCCCGTGTCGCCGCCTGGCGCAAGCAAGCAGAGCTTCTTTGCCACCGTTATGGCCATTTGGAATACGAAACGCCGCCGACGCGCTTTAATCTCGATCGGCTGGCGCGGCGCCGCTATGGCGCGCTTGCTGCGGTCGCAGCCTGTGTGGCCGCATTCATGATCGGCTTAGCCACCGGCTGGACCGTGCATGCGATCGAGACCGAGAGACCTTCCGATCTGGCGCGTTTCACCAATGACGCACTCCTTGCCTATCGGCTCTACACCGTGGAAGTCCGCCATCCAGTCGAAGTCCCGGGCGATCAGCGGCCGCATCTGGTCGAGTGGTTGTCAAAACGGGTGGGCTCGCCGTTGCACCCACCGGAGCTTGACAAACAGGGGCTAAAGCTTGTTGGCGGGCGTCTGCTTCCCGGTCCAACTGGACCGTCAGCTTTTTTCATGTATGAGAACACGTCGGGCGAGCGCTTCACGCTTTATTGCGGGCGCGTCAGCGATGGCGAGACGGCGTTGCGCTATACGACGGGCGGTCAGAATGCTGCCTATTACTGGGTTGACCAGAATTTGGCCTACGTGCTGAGCGGGCCGATGGAGCCGGGGAAGCTGCGCGAAATCGCGCAAGCCGCCTACGATCAGATTGACCGCCGGACAGCACCGCAGGGCTGAAGGAGCGTTAGGGCAGGCTGCGAGGTCATTGGCTCAAATGTCCTTGCGCGGATCGTAGGTCTTTTCGCCCTGCCATTTTTTCATCAGCGCTTCGAGCTCACTGTCGCTGCGATCTGGCAGAGCAATCCGGACGGTGGCGAGCAAATCACCGCGGCCGCTCTTGGCGGGGAAGCCTTTGCCCTTGAGGCGGAAGGTGCGGCCGCTTGAAGTCCAAGCCGGAATTGTGATCTCGACTGCCCGATCGAGCGTCGGAACGCGCACCTTGGCGCCGAGCACGGCCTCGTACAGCGTAACCGGCAAATCAAGCCGTAAGTCGGCACCTTCGAGAGTGAAGACCGGATGCGGCGCTATCGATACCGTGATCAGCACGTCGCCGGCGCGGCCTTGCCCGGCCATGCCCTGCCCCTTCAATCTGATCTGCTGGCCGTTCGTGATGCCGGCTGGAATCTTCACGTCGACATCCTTGCCGGTCGGCAACTGCAATCGCTGCGTCACGCCGCTTGCCGCTTCGGGCAGCGTCACTGTGAGCGACGCCTGGACATCTGCGCCGACACCGAAATCATCTGACTCGAAATTCGATCGGGCGCCGGTGCGCGGGCCGCGACC
>Ga0306924_10001137_pt1 | contig 23903 bp, 19 predicted proteins | sample sta12Can44000111_FD_203756 | JGI IMG/M metagenome (GOLD analysis project Ga0306924, IMG submission 203756) | Lab enrichment of tropical soil microbial communities from Luquillo Experimental Forest, Puerto Rico - statanox.12C.anox.44.000.111 (v2)... | ecosystem: Environmental > Terrestrial >...
GGCTACCGCGATTTCGACGATTTCCTTGCGGCGTTGAACTCGCGCAAGCGTAAGGCGGTAAAAAAAGAGCGTCGTGAGGCACTCGCACCGGGACTTGAGATCGAGGTTCTGACCGGAGCCGATCTGAAGCCCCGTCATTGGGACGCGTTTTACGAATTCTATCTTGCGACCTCGGATCGCAAATGGGGCTCAGCTTACCTTAATCGCCGCTTTTTCGCATTGATCGGCGAGCGAATGCCCGAGAAGATCGTCCTCGTCATGGCGCGATGCGGCGCCAATTACGTCGCCGGCGCGTTCAACCTGCTTGGCAAAGAGACGATCTATGGCCGCAATTGGGGTAGCTATGGCGACTACAAATTCCTCCATTTCGAATGCTGCTATTATCAGGCGATCGAGTTCGCCATCACGCACAAGCTAAAGCGCGTCGAAGCGGGCGCACAGGGGCCACACAAGATCCAACGCGGCTATCTTCCTACGCCGACCTACAGCGCCCACTGGATCCCCGATCCGGCCTTTCGGCGCGCGGTCGGACAATTCCTCGCTCGCGAACGCCACATGCTGGAACGAAAGATTGAGGGCCTCGCGGAATTTTCTCCGTTCCGTCGCGAGGACGCCTCGAACTAGTCTACCTAGGGCGGTAGCGCGGCCGAAGCGACGTGCTACTGCACCAATTCAGGCTCGCTTGGCGCCGGCACGACCGGCCGCTCTTCAAAGGAGAAGGCAAGCCCGTCCTCTTCCGGCTTGCGTGTAACCCGGACGATCCCGCCCTTCGCGAGTCGGCCAAACAGCAGCTCGTCGGCGAGCGGCTTTTTGATGTGCTCCTGAATGACGCGGGCCAGCGGGCGAGCGCCGAACAACGGATCGTAGCCTTTTTCGGCAAGCCATGCGCGCGCGCCGGCGGTGAGCTCAATTGTAACGTTGCGGTCTGCTAACTGCTCTTCGAGCTGCAGCACAAACTTGTCCACCACCCGACCAATTGTCTCGGTCGACAGGGCAGAGAACGAGATCGTTGCATCGAGCCGGTTGCGAAACTCGGGTGAAAACATGCGGTTGATGGCTTCGTGATCATCGCCTTGGCGAACGCTGTTGCCGAAACCGATCGCAGGCCTGGCGAGGTCGGAGGCTCCCGCATTCGTCGTCATGATCAGGATGACGTTGCGGAAGTCGACGATCTTGCCGTTGTGATCAGTCAGCTTCCCGTAATCCATGACTTGTAACAGGATGTTGAAGAGATCCGGATGCGCCTTCTCGATCTCGTCGAGCAGCAGCACACTGTGGGGGTGCTGGTCGATCGCATCGGTCAATAGCCCGCCCTGGTCAAAACCGACATAACCCGGGGGTGCGCCGATTAGTCGCGAGACTGTGTGCCGCTCCATGTACTCTGACATGTCAAAGCGTGTGATCTCGATGCCGAGCGTCCGAGCGAGTTGACGCGCCACCTCGGTCTTGCCGACACCGGTCGGGCCGGAGAACAAATAGCAGCCGATCGGCTTCTCGGGATCACGCAAGCCTGCGCGGGCGAGCTTGATCGCGGAGACCAGTGCCTCGATCGCCGCGTCCTGGCCGAACACCATCGTCTTTAAATCGCGCTGCAGGTTCTTAAGCACCTCGCGGTCGTCGCGCGAGACGCTCTTGGGCGGGATTCGCGCCATCGTGGCGACGACCGCCTCGACTTCCCTTGCGGTGATGGTCTTGCGGCGACGGCTCTCGGGGACGAGCATTTGGGCCGCCCCGGTTTCATCGATCACGTCGATCGCCTTGTCCGGCAGCTTGCGGTCGCCGATGTAGCGATGCGACAGCTCAACCGCTGCACGCAATGCATCGGTCGTGTAGCGGACTTTGTGATGGCGCTCGTAATATGGTTTCAGGCCGCGCAGGATCTTGATGGAATCCTCGACGGTGGGCTCGTTGACATCGATCTTTTGAAAGCGTCGGACGAGCGCTCGGTCCTTCTCGAAATAGTTGCGATATTCCTTGTAGGTCGTCGACCCGATACAGCGGATCACCCCGCCGGCAAGCGCCGGTTTCAACAGGTTCGAGGCGTCCATCGCCCCGCCGCTTGTTGCGCCTGCGCCAATCACCGTATGGATCTCGTCGATAAATAAGATGGTGCCGGGTTGAGCTTCGAGCTCCGCCAATACCGCCTTCAGCCGTTCTTCAAAATCGCCGCGGTAACGAGTGCCCGCGAGGAGGGCGCCCATGTCGAGGGCGTAGATCGTCGAGTTGAGCAATACCTCGGGTACTTCACGCTGAACAATGCGCCGCGCCAGGCCTTCGGCGATCGCAGTCTTGCCGACACCCGGCTCACCAACATAGAGCGGGTTATTCTTCGCCCGCCGGCACAATATCTGGATCGTGCGTTCGACCTCCGCCTCGCGGCCGATCAGCGGATCAATCCTACCACCTTTGGCTTTCTTGTTTAGGTTGACGCAGTATGAGTCAAGCGCGTCATGATTGCGCTTCTGAGGCTTTTCGACACGCTCGTCCTCGTCGGTTCCTTGTACGCGCCTGGTCTCCGAACGCCCTGGCGCTTTAGCGATGCCGTGAGAGATGTAATTGACCGCATCGAACCGCGTCATGTCCTGTTCTTGCAGATAATATACAGCGTGGCTTTCGCGCTCGGCGAACATGGCTACAAGGACGTTTGCGCCTGTCACCTCCTCACGGCCTGATGATTGAACGTGAATCGCCGCCCGCTGCAGTACGCGCTGAAAGCTCGCCGTCGGCTTTGCGTCGTCACCGTGGGTGGCGACGAGGTTGCCGAGCTCATTATCGACATAGTTCAGGACCTCACCGCGCAGCCGACCGAGATCGACGCCGCACGCACGCAACACAGCTACTGCGTCCTGATCCTCGGTCAGCGCGAGCAGCAGATGTTCAAGCGTAGCATATTCGTGCCGGCGCTCATTGGCATAGGCGAGCGCCCGATGCAGCGACTTTTCGAGGTTGCGTGACAACACGCCCGCCTATCCTTCCTTTGCCGCCCCGGCGGTGAAAGCTCGGGGATTAGTCCTTTTCCAGCGTGCACTGCAGAGGGTGCTGGTGCTGCCGGGCGAAGTCCATGACTTGGGTCACCTTCGTCTCGGCGACCTCGTAGGTGTAAACGCCGCACACTCCCACCCCCCGGCGATGCACGTGCAACATGATGCGGGTCGCTTCCTGGCGGTTCTTGTTAAAGAATCGCTCAAGAATGTGGACGACGAATTCCATAGGTGTGTAGTCGTCGTTCAACATTAATACCTTGTACATCGACGGCTTTTTGGTCTTCGGCTTCGCCTTGACGACGACACCTGTACCCGGCCCATCCTCGCCGCGCTTTCCGTTCTCGCTCATTTTGGCCCGAGGGATAACGCTGCTCGCTGTCCTGATGATATTGGCTTTCTGCCTCTCCGCAAACGCATTTTCCTCCGATCAGGCAAAGGTTCCGGAGCCGCTGGTCATTCGCTCCGATAAGGCCGGCGCAACAGGCCGTCGATCATCGCATCGACCGATGCGCCACGATGCAGCACTGCCTCCACGGCTTTACTAACGGGCATCTCTATTCCAAGAAGGTTCGCCAATTCCGCGACGGCTGTGGCGGTCGCGACGCCTTCGACGACGGATCGCCGACCGGCGAGTGCGGCGCTGAGATTCTGGCCGCGACCGAGCGCAACGCCGAGCGCGTAGTTGCGTGACTGTGTGGCGCTGCACGTCAGCACCAGATCGCCGATGCCGGAGAGCCCGCTAAAGGTTTCCGCGCGCCCACCCTTGGCCAGCCCAAGCCGGATCATCTCGGCGAGCCCACGGGTGATCACCGCGGCGCGGGCATTCTGCCCTAATCCGCGCCCTTGAACGGTCCCACACGCGATGGCCAGCACGTTCTTCACCGCACCGCCGATTTCGACTCCCATCGGATCGGTCGATAGATAAGGCCGGAACCTGTTACTCCCCAGTGCCGTCGCGAAGCCACGAGCCAGCGGCCTGTCAGGGCTGGCAATCGTGACTGCCGTCGGCAGACCGCAGGCAACCTCGGCGGCGAAGGTCGGTCCAGACATCACGGCGAAAGGCGAGTTAGGCAGAAGTTCGGTCGAAATCTCCGACATCGTCTTCAGCGAGCCGGTCTCGATTCCCTTAGCGCAATGCAGCACCGGCATTCCTTTAGGCAAACCCGATCGAAGCACGCCGATCACGTCGCGGAGGAATTGAGCGGGCACCACGAGCGCTGCTGCCTCGGCACAGGCCATCGCCGCATCAATGTCTCTCGTCGCGACGATCGCCCGGTCGAGCGATATGCCGGGCAGGAAGATCGGGTTTTCATGCCGCTCGTTGATCGCGGTGATGACATCATCATCACGCGCCCACAGCACTACGTTTGAGCCGGCGCGCCGGGCGACGGCGGCGAGCGCCGTTCCCCAGGCACCGCCACCGATAATTGCCAACCGCTTCACTCGGCCGACCTCATTTACGCCGCCGTGTAACCTCCACTCCTGGCCGCTGCGGCGCAAGTGTCGAGCGGCCAGCGCGGGTGGGGGGCCGCATCGAGATGGTCCACGAGACCGAGACGAAGACGCTCAATCCCTACCCAGGCAATCATCGCCGCGTTGTCGGTGCACATCGTCGGCGGCGGAGCGACAAACCGCAGCCCCGCAGCTTTCGCGAGCGCAGCAAGGCGGCTTCGCAACTGATCATTGGCGGCGACGCCTCCTGCCGCGACGAGGGCGGTCCCCTCCGGATGGTGGCGGCAAAACCAGTCGACGGCATTTGCCGTTCTATCGATCAACGCATCGCAAATGGCGAGCTGGACCGATGCGGCGAGATCGGCCGTGTCCCGAGTATCGAGGCCGCCGACCGCGACCAGCCGGCTCACCGCCGTCTTCAGTCCAGAGAACGAGAAGTCGCACCCCGGCCTACCCTTGAGTGGCCGGGGCAAGACAAAGCGGTGAGGATCGCCCTCGCTAGCGGCGTGTTCGATCGCAGGGCCGCCGGGATAGCCGAGCCCGATCAACTTTGCGGTCTTATCGAAAGCCTCTCCGGGCGAGTCGTCAAGCGTGGTGCCAAGGCGAGTGTAAAGCCCGACTCCAGCGCATACCAGGAGCTGACAGTGCCCGCCGGAGACCAGCAAAACAAGATAGGGGAAATCGACACGATCGGTCAGCCGGGGGGTCAATGCGTGACCTTCGAGGTGGTTGACCGCGACAAAAGGCTTGCCGGTACCCCACGCAATCCCTTTTCCCATCATCGTGCCGACAATCAGCCCGCCTATGAGACCCGGGCCCGCAGTGGCGGCTACTCCGTCGATCTCAGCGAGCGCGACATTGGCCTCGGCGAGCGCGCGGTCGATCAAAGCATCGAGATGATCGAGATGCGCCCTCGCGGCAATCTCGGGTACGACCCCACCGAAAGGTGCATGTTCGGCGAACTGCGCCCGAAGCTGATTGGATAGAATCCGTGGACCCTGAGGCGTCGCGGCAACGATTGCCGCGGCGGTCTCATCGCAACTCGTCTCAATGCCGAGAACGATCATTGAGCGGAGCCGGTGGCGCTCGCGACCACAACCTCCGGCTGGTAAACCGCGGCGGTCGTGATCAACCGGGCGGCGCGACCTCGTAGGTCTTGAGCGTCTTGTCGCTCGCAGCGTCGATCTCCAGCAGCTTAACGGAATACCCCCACAGCACCGCCGCATGACGTAACACGGCACGGCTGCTTTTTTCCTCGAGCAGGACACCGTCATGGACATAGTGCGCGAGGACCAGGCAGCGGTCGCCTCTAAGATCGACATCGACGACCTGAATGTCCGGCTCGCGGCGGGACAGGTCATATTGCCGCGACAATGCGCTGCGGATCTTGCGATAGCCGACATCATCATGGATCGCCTCGACCCGGAGAGCCGGCTTGGTGCTGTCGTCCGAGACCTGAAACAAGCGGAAGCGACGGATGAGCGCCGGGCTCAAATACTGCAGCACAAAGCTCTCATCGCGATAGTTCGCCCAGGCATGACGCAACAAGCCATAGCCGTCCCCACGGCCGGCGATGTCGGGAAACCACTCGAGATCCTCATCGGTCGGGTTTTCGCAGATGCGATGGATATCGCTCATCATCGCGAAGCCGAGCGCGTAGGGGTTGAACCCGCTAAACCGCGGGTCGTCGAAATCCGGCTGAAAGACGACACTCGAATGCGAATGCAAGAACTCGAGCATCGAGCCCTCGGTGATCAGCCCTTTGTCGTGCAGCCGCCGCATAATCTCGTAATGGACAAAGGTTGCGCACCCCTCGTTCATCAGTTGCAGCTGCTTTTGCGGATAAAAATATTGGGCGATCAAGCGGACAATACGCACCAACTCGCGTTGCCAATCCTCAAGCCGCGGAGCCCGCTTCTCGATCAGATATAGCAAATTCTCCTCGGGTAAGCCGAGATCGCGCTTGATCTCCTGCAGACGTGCCTCTGCGGTGTCGGGATCCTCCCTGTCTCTCCCGGCGCCGGGTACGGTGCGCCACAAATCGTTGTAGGTCGCCTCGGAATGCGCTCGCCGTTCCTCGGCCCGGCGCTCTTCTTCCGCGAGGTTTGGCTTGCTGCGGTGGGCGTAACGGTTGACCCCGTGATCCCTGAGCGCGTGCGCGGAGTCCAAAACGCGCTCGACCGCCTCGACGCCATGGCGCTCCTCGCATTTGGCAACATAGTCGCGCGCAAAGCTCAGATAATCGAGGATTCCATTTGCATCAGTCCATTGCCGAAACAGATAGTTGTTCTTAAAGAAATGGTTGTGTCCAAACGCAGCATGGGCCATGACAAGAGTTTGCATCGTCATGGAATTTTCTTCCATAATATAGCAGATGCAAGGGTTAGAATTGATGACAATTTCGTAGGCAAGGCCTTGTAGGCCGCGACGGTATAACGTCTCGTGAAAAGCGAAGCGTTTGCCGAAGCTCCAGTGACGGTACATCAGCGGCAAGCCGACCGAGGCGTAGGCGTCGAGCATCTGCTCGGAGGTGATGACCTCGACCTGAACCGGATAGACGTCGAGGCCAAGCTCGTCGAGCGCGATCCGCTCGATCGCGTCATAGGTTTGGCGCAGTGCCGAGAAATCCCAGTTTGGACCGGTGAAGAGCGGGGCCGAGGCCTCGAGCCGTGTCGCCTCTGCCAAGTGTGTGTCAGGCACGAACGCCCCCCTTTGCAAACAGTTCGTGGAACACCGAGAAGATTTGCGAGGGGTCGCCGACCCGGCGCATCGCGAAATGCGGATGTGCGGGCGCGACCTCGCTGTAGGCGCGCCATAGATCACTGTCACGGGACAAGCCCGTTAGACTACCTCCCACGCCGTCGCCAACCTCGACGTAAGCAAAGTATTGACACAGCGGAAGCACTTCCCCACCGAGTAGCGCTACGCAACGGCCGCTATCTGCCCCGTAATTATCACCGTCGGACGCCTGTGCCGCATAGATATTCCACCGATCGGTGGAGTACCGAGCCCGTGCGATCTCAAGCATCTTCTCAAGAGCGGTGGAAACAACGGTGCCGCCGGTTTCGCGGCTGTAAAAGAAAGTCTCCTCATCCACCTCCTCCGCCGTGCTCGTATGCCGGATGAAGACTATATCGACATGCCGGTAGCGCCGGATCAGGAAGACGTGCAGCAGCATGAAGAACCGCTTGGCAAGGTCCTTCATCGCCTCGGTCATCGATCCTGACACGTCCATCAGGCAAAACATCACTGCTTCGGTATTCGGGCGAGGCACCCGCTCGAAGCGGTTGTAGCGGACATCGAGCGGGTCGATATAGGGAATTATCTTGCTGCGGTGCTCAAGCCGTTCGAGTTCACGGACGAGCCGGTCAGCCTCGTCTTCGGCTCCGCGGGTGCGGGCGTTCTCGATCGCATCGCGGATCGTTTCGAGTTCCCATTGCTTGGGCCGCCGCAACGAAATGCGGCGGGCCATGCTGTTGCGCATCGTGCGGCGAACGCTGAGATTGGCCGGACTGCCGGTGACGGTATAGCCAGCGCGCTGCAGATCGACCGCGAACGTCTCTTTGAGACTCTTCTTCACGAGGTCAGGCAGCTCGAGATCCTCGAAGAACATGTCGAGGAACTCTTCCTTAGATAGCGTGAACTCGAATGCGTCCTCGCCGGACCCATCCGGGCTGCCCTGCGAGCCGCTGCGCCCTTCGCCGCCGTTTGGCCGCGGAATCTCGTCACCCCTGAGATATTCCTTGTTGCCGGGCACCACATGCTCGGTGCGGCCCGTGCGACGGCTGTGGTGAAAAATCGGCTCGGTGATCCCGCGGGTTGGGATTGCCACCTTTTCGCTCTGACCGACGTCGGCAACTTTGCGCTTGCGCAGTGCTTCCTGTACCGCCGATTTCACTTCTGCCCGGGCGCGCCCGAGAAACCGCTGGCGGTTGCTAAGGCTCTTGCCCTTGGGGTTGGGTCGCCGGTCGACGATGTTCATGGGTTGTCCTCCGGACGGGACGCGCGACTCGTTCGCCTACCCGGCCTTGTTTACCCGCATGTACCACTCGACGAGGCGGCGCACCTGCCGCTCTGTGTAACCTCTGGCTACCATGCGCTCGAGAAAATCGGCGTGCTTCCTCTCAGTTTCCGAATCCTTCTTGGAACCAAAGCTGATGACCGGCAACAAATCCTCGACCTGCGAGAACATGCGTCGCTCGATGACCTCGCGCAATTTTTCATAGGAGGTCCAAGACGGATTGTTCCCGGCGTTGTTGGCACGTGCCCGCAACGCGAATTTGACGACCTCGTTGCGGAAATCCTTCGGGTTCGCGATGCCCGCCGGCTTCTCGATCTTGGAGAGTTCCTGATTCAACAGCTCGCGGTTCATCAGCTGCCCGGTGTCGGGATCCTTATAGTCGGAATCCTCGATCCAAGCATCGGCATAGGCAACGTAGCGGTCAAACAGGTTCTGGCCGTAATCGGAATACGATTCGAGGTAAGCCTTCTGAATCTCATGCCCGATGAACTCGGCGTAGCGCGGTGCCAGTTCGGCCTTGATAAAGTTGAGATACTTCTTCTCCGCATCATCGGGGAACTGCTCGCGCCAGATCGCCTGTTCGAGCACATACATGAGATGGACCGGATCGGCCGCGACCTCCTGCGTATCAAAGTTAAAGGTACTCGACAAAACCTTGAATGCGAAGCGGGTCGAGATGCCGTCCATTCCTTCGTCGACCCCCGCTGCGTCGCGGTATTCCTGAACGGACTTCGCGCGTGGATCGGTGTCCTTCAGGCTTTCGCCGTCGTAGACCCGCATTTTGGAGTATAGATTCGAGTTCTCATGCGGCTTTACCCGAGAAAGCGTGCTGAAACGAGCAAGAATATCAAGAGTTGACGGCGCGCATGGTGCGTTTGCCAACTCACTGTTGGTCAGCAGCTTTTCATATATCTTTCGCTCTTCAGTCGAGCGCAGACAATAGGGTACCTTAATTACCGAGATTCGATCGATAAAGGCCTCGTTGTTCCGATTGTTCTTAAAGGACTGCCATTCAGCCTCGTTCGAATGAGCGAGAACGATGCCCTGGTAAGGGATGCCTCCAATGTTCTCGGAACCGACATAGTTGCCTTCCTGCGTCGAGGTCAGCAACGGGTGCAGCATCTTGATCGGTGCCTTGAACATCTCGACGAATTCCATGAGCCCCTGCGTCGTACGGTTCAGACCGCCGGAGTAGGAATAGGCATCGGGATCATTCTGGCTGAAGAACTCGAGCTTGCGGATGTCGACCTTGCCGACAAGGCTCGACACGTCTTGGTTGTTCTCATCGCCCGGTTCGGTCTTGGCAATGCAAATTTGCTTGAGACGCGAGGGCTGCAGCCGGACAACCGTGAATTTGGTGATATCACCGCCAAATTCCTCGAGCCGTTTGACGGCCCAGGGCGAGATCGTGCCGGTGAGCCGCCGCATGGGGATCCCGTAAACCTTCTCGAGCTCGGCGCCGAGCGTCACCGGATCAAATAGGCCTAGCGGGCTCTCGAAGACGGGGCTGATCTCGTTGCCCGCCTTCAGCACGTACACCGGTTCCTTCTCCATCAGCTGCTTCAGGCGCTCGGCAAGCGAGGATTTGCCGCCGCCAACCGGGCCGAGCAGATAGATGATTTGCTTGCGCTCCTCGAGCCCCTGCGCAGCGTGCCGGAAGAAACCGACGATTCGCTCGATCGTCTCCTCCATGCCGTAGAAGTCGGAGAACTCGGGATAGACCTTGATTGTACGGTTCATGAAAATACGGCCGAGCCGCGGCTCTTGACTCGTATCGACCATTACCGGCTCGCCGATCGCGCGCAACATCCGTTCAGCTGCACCGGCATAGTAGGATGGATCGTCAGAGCATTTGCCAAGGTAATCCTCAAGCGAGAGTTCCACCTCGCGCCGGTTTTCGTACAACCGTGAATAGAGTCCGAAGATCCCGTCGTCAAATTTCATCTCTCACCTCAACCGCTGCCCACCCGTGCGCCTACCCATTTACGTAGGAGAGAACGGCGGGCGACTAGACACGTTTCGCCTGACTTTCCAAATTTGTTGTAATCATTTTTATCCTTAGGTAACGCGAGCGAGCACGACGCCTGCCTAGACATTTTCCCGTGCTCGCAAGCGGCCTGCCATGTGCCGACCGGTGCTCGGCTAGAACAGACCGTACACCCCACGCCCCCTGGTGCAGTGTGAATAGTCTCACTTTGTGGCGAGAGTGCGGATATTCGAGGCGCGATAAGGCACCGTAAACTGCTGCAAAGCGCCCTTCGCCGATCCAGCTTCCCTCACGGCAACGAACAACATATTGTGGCAACTTGATCATCATCGCGCATCATATATTAAATCTGCGAAAATCCCAATGAAAATCTGAGTTAATCCGCTCGATTGCAGCGACGTGCAGATTGCTTACTGCGATCGGCCACGGTCCAAGCAGCCATTTCCGCGGCGTTCTGCCGCAGTGCAGCGGCAGCACTATTCGGGGGAGCGCCAGGAAAGGTGGCCCGTCGAAGCCCCTCACACATGCACCCGCCATTCTCCGCGTCTGGAGGCGTCTAAATTTACGGCGAGGACCTATTGATCGACTCATTACAGTTCACCTCTGATAGCACCGAGTACGGGCTACCTCCCTAAGCAAAGAGTTGGGTACAAATCGGTTCGCAGCTAGACCGTCGGTAATGCGCGGCTGACATATCGGCAATCGAAGCCCTGCTTGGCACGCTGTGATGCTTGCCAGGACGATTTGCTATAGAAGTAATGTCAATTTATCAATAAAAGTATTATCCGACCATAGTGACAGAAGGGTCCCCGGGTCATCCCAAAGACAGGCGAGCCATGGTGGCTACCTGAATTGCGCGCCCAGGCCCCTGTCCGAGGAAGGCGCAACCGGTCACCCGATCTATGCGCTCCTCGACAGGAGACGAATGCCGAGCGGCGCCGCTGTTCGTCGCTCTATGGTTCGCCATCGATATTCAACCTATCATGGGTAACTCATATTCTTAACACCTGCATCTGCAGGCGAATATCAGGGCACCTCTCTCTTGGGTTGCAATGGAACGGGTATCGACGGGCGAAGGGGTCCGAGACCTTCGAACCACCGTTATCCCATCCTCATTTGCACTGACAAGGCCTGCGCATTTCCCGTCCTACTACCCCACGATGATCGCAACAAATATATAATGAGAAAATATTAATTGCAAGCTCATAATGTTGTGACATCGGCGCGCGACCCGACCCAGCCGTGTATCGTGTCGAAATACCCCGGACCGCCTATGTGCACGCGCAGCGACACGATGGTGAAGTCGGGCGGGGGGAGAGTATTCTTGCCCCTTCGGGTTAGCGGAGGAGCGCTCGATGGATAAAGTCTACCCCGATGCGGATGCGGCGCTTGCTGGTCTCCTGCGGGATGGTATGACGATCATGTCGGGAGGCTTTGGGCTTTGCGGTATACCGGAGAAGCTGGTCGCAGCGATCAGAGACTCCGGCGTGACCGGCTTGACCTTGATTTCAAACAATGCCGGAGTAGACGGTGCCGGGCTCGGATTGCTGCTCGAAACCCGGCAAGTTCGAAGGATGGTCTCATCTTACGTAGGGGAGAACCAACTCTTCGCCGACCTTTATCTCAAGGGCGAACTCGAGATCGAGTTCAATCCGCAAGGAACATTGGCCGAGCGGATTCGTGCCGGCGGAGCTGGGATACCGGCGTTCTTCACGAAAACGGGTGTCGGGACACTAGTCGCGGAAGGTAAGGAAATCCGCGACTTCGGTGGCGAGCTCTACGTGATGGAGCGCAGCCTGGTCGCCGACCTCGCGGTGATCCATGCGTGGAAGGCCGACCGCGAAGGCAATCTGGTCTACCGCAAGACTGCGCGCAACTTCAATCCGGTGATGGCGACCGCCGGCCGGATCACCGTGGCGGAGGTCGAAAACCTCGTCGAACCAGGGGCAATCGACCCCGATCACATCCACACGCCGGGCATCTTTGTCGACCGGATCATCCATGCGACATCGCTCGAAAAACGCATCGAGCAACGCACCGTGCGCAAGCGCGGCGATTAAGATTTATCGAGCAAAAAGGGAACGAGAGACATGCCCTGGTCACGCGACGAAATGGCCCGCCGTGCCGCGGCGGAGCTGAGGGACGGTTTCTATGTCAATCTCGGCATCGGCATTCCGACCCTTGTGTCGAACTTCATTCCTCCGGGCATCACTGTCCAGCTACAGAGCGAGAATGGCATGCTTGGCATGGGCCCGTTCCCCTTCCAGGGCGAAGAGGATCCAGACCTGATCAATGCCGGCAAACAGACGATCACCGAGCTGCCGACGACGAGCTATTTCGACAGCGCGCAATCATTCGGCATGATCCGCGGAGGGCATATTGACGTTTCGATCCTCGGAGCGATGCAAGTGGCCGAGAATGGTGATCTCGCAAACTGGATGATCCCGGGGCGGATGGTCAAAGGCATGGGCGGAGCCATGGATCTCGTCGCCGGCGTCAGGCGGGTCATCGTTCTGATGGAACATACGGCACGCAATGAACCAAAATTGCTACGGCGCTGCACCCTGCCTTTAACCGGCAAGGGCGTGGTCGACATGGTGATCACCGACCTCGGGGTCTTTACGATCGATCGGGGCGGGATGACGCTCGCTGAACGGGCGCCCGGTGTGGCATTGGAGGAAATACGACAGAAGACTGAGGCATCTTTCGCCGTGTGCTCAGGCCTTGCCTGAGACAAAAGTGAGAGAGCCGGCAAAGACCGGCTCTCTCGAAAAATCAGGTGAACGTTCTTGCCTGCCGTGTAACTGTATATGTCAAAATGTATCAGCTCTGCGACAGGAAAGCAAGCGAATTTTTTCTGCGTCCTTCCTGGATCGCTTAGGATAGCGAGGATTTGGAAGCAAATCGGTCGGCCGCGGCCGCGGATCGGTCAAAGAGTGAGGAGCGACCAGGAACTCGCCTGAGCGAGCTGCGCCCGGAGATGGCACCCTTGCCGACCGGCGGTTGCGCGCATCGTCAAAGAGCGATGCGGCCTCTACCAACGTGGTTGCTTCGCGGTGCCCCATCGTCGAACAAGACCGAGGGCCCAGCCACACCTTCACAGCGGGATCTTCGCCTAGATTTTTTTCGCGGCCTCGCGCTGATTTTCATTTTTATCGATCATATTCCAGAAAACATCCTCAGTTATTTCACTCTGCAGGCATACCAGTTCTACGATGCCGCGGAAGTCTTCATCTTCATATCAGGGTATACTGCTGCCCTTGTCTACGGTCGGACGCTCGCATTACAAGGTGCGTTTTTCGCGACGGCGCAGATTCTGCGCCGAGCCTGGCAGCTCTATGTCGCCCATATCTTCCTCTTTATGATCTTCATTGCTGAAGTTTCTTATACAGTAACGACTTTCAACAATCCGATGTACAACGACGAGATGCGGGTCGCCGATTTTCTCGAAGAGCCGCACATTGCCATCGTCAAGGCGCTTCTGCTCCAGTTTCAGCCAACTTTTCTCGATATTCTACCCCTTTATATCCTGCTTTTGGTCATTTTCCCGGTGATCCTGCTGGGGTTGCGGCTTCAGCCGCTGTTGGTGCTGATCCCATCCTTCCTTCTCTATGCCGTCGTGCAGCCTACCGACCTGACCGTTCCGGCCTATCCAGAAGGGCATGTTTGGTATTTCAATCCACTCGCCTGGCAATTCCTGTTCACGGTCGGCGCGGCTCTCGGGCTCCGCAGGACGACCCTGAGCCCGCACCGGGACGCGCCGTCAGCGGGCGTGTGGCTGTTGATGGCGATGGTTGTTATCGGCGCCGCGTTCATCATCAGGCTCAGCTGGATGATTCACGGCATTTGGGACGCGTCTCCCGGGCTCTTTCTCAAGGATTTGTGGCCTGTAAACAAGAATAACCTCTCACCGATTCGGCTCGTGCCTTTCTTCGCCATGGTGTTCGTCGTCGGTAATCTGGTGCCAATGGATGCTGCATTCTTGCGTTCTGCAGCGGCAAAGTCCTTGATTCTTTGCGGGCAACAGTCGTTGGAAGTTTTTTGCCTTGGTATCCTGCTCTCGGCGCTCGGCCATTTTGTCTTGTCGGAGTATAGCTCGACGATCGTGACTCAGTTCGCCGTAAATGTGGCCGGTGTTGTTGCACTGTGCTTAACTGCAAAGATGATTGCCTGGTACAAAACCATGGGTAGACTACCGCAAGCCGCAGCGACGGGCAGTCGCGGGAATGTGGCGGGCCCTCAGTGAAGCGTTATCCAGCCGTCACCTTCATGCGGTGGGCGCTTCATCTGATGGGTATTTTTGCAGCCGTCGCGACCGCATTCATGCCGCCGCCGGGCTTCGGCGGGGAAGCGCAATGCGATGTTCCGACCGAGCTTTTACGAGTTGGGGTCACCTTGCCGCATCTGAGCGAAAGGCTGCGGGAAGATAGCCCGGTCAAGATCGTTGTGATCGGTGGGGCCTCCACCACAGGGGCGGCCGCGGGCTCGCCCGACCTTGCCTATCCACATCGATTACAGGAGATATTCGATCGATGGTACCCGAAAGTCCCCATCGCCGTGGTCAATAAGGGCGTTCCTCGACAAACGGCGCAACAGATGCTTGAGCGCTTTCCAAGCGACGTCATCGCCGAGGACCCGGTCCTGGTGATCTGGGAGACCGGCACCACCGACGCCGTTCGCGGGGTCGAAATCGATGATTTCGCGGCAGCATTGCAGGGTGGGATCGACGAGCTGAAGACACGCGGTATCGACACTATTCTCATCGATATGCAATTCTCGCGCAGCACCGCGACCATCATCGACTTCGAGCGCTATTTGCACACGCTGCATCAGATCGGCGAGGTTAACGAGTTGTATGTCTTTCCGCGCTTCGAGATGATGCGTTATTGGAGCGAGGAGAACGTGTTCAACTTCGACGGGGTAGCCAAGAACGAGCGGGCGAGCCTGGCGGCGAGCGTCTACGAATGTATCGGCCGCAGGCTCGCGGAAGCGATTCGATTGGCGCTCCAATGACGTGTCATCTCCCGATTGCATGGCTTGCAGCCGGTCTAGCCATTGTGCTGGCGTCGAGTGGTCCGGCCTTAGCCGAGCCGCCAACGGCTGCCAGCATGCCGAGCTGTGGAGTACCGCTGGCATTATCCGAGATTGGGGTATCGCTCGATCGCAGCGCCGGTCGAATCGATCAGGGAAGACCTTTGACCATCGTCGCGATGGGGTCTTCCTCAACGCAGGGCGTCGGCGCGAGCACGCCGTCCATGAGCTACCCCAGCCGGCTCGAGAGGGAGCTGAGGGATCGTTTTCCCGCCATCGGGATCCGGGTGCTAAACCGTGGTATCGGCGGCCAGGATGTCGGCGAAGAGCTAAACCGTCTCGACCGCGACGTCGTCGCTGAGCATCCGGATCTGGTGATTTGGCAGGTCGGCACGAATGCCGTTCTGAGACGCGACGACCTGACCGCCGACGAGCAATTGATACGGCGCGGCGTAGCCCTGATGAAGGGGAGCGGTAGCGATGTCGTGCTGATGGATCTGCAATACGCGCGCCGGGTTCTCGCGCGACCCGCTTGGGAAGAGATGGAGCGGATAATCGTAGATGTCGCTCATAGCAACCACGTCGGCGTATTTCATCGGTTCGAGATCATGCACGAGTGGGATCGTACACAGCAACTGGCGCCGGCGGCGATAATCGGCCCGGACGGGCTCCACATGACCGACGCGAGCTACGGCTGTCTCGCTAGCGGGTTGGCCGAAGCGCTGGCGTGGAATTGGTGGTCTCGAGGCAAAATTGCGAATTCGTCACACCAGAACCCGCAGGCGATGTCGAAGCTTTCTCAACCTGCAACCACAACACTCTCCACCGCATTACGACACCGCTAATCGGACAGCCTAATCAGGTTGGAACGAGTGGTACAGAACCTGCCTTGATGGACGGGTAAGTAAGGAGCCGGCCTCGTCTGGCTGGCAAAAAAAGTCCTTGCAATCGGCAACGCCTCGGTCCGAAATTGGGCGAAGGCTGGGGTGCCGCCTAGCCCCGCGGCGGAGGCCGCGCGGCAAGAGCGGCTGAGATCAAACCCACTGAACCTGGCCGGGCGAGCCCGGCGGAGGGAGTCCGTTATAACCCCTTCGGTAACTGCTTCGTCGTCTCTTCCGAAAACCGTCGTCATCGGCGCCGGAGTGATGGGGCTCAGCATTGCGTGGCGTCTTGCGCAATCCGGCTGCCCGGTCGCCGTCTATGACGCGGGAGAGGCCGCGCGGGGCGCGAGCTGGGCGGCGGCGGGGATGCTGGCCGCCGCGGTCGAGACCGAGCCCGGCGAGGAAAAGCTGCTTTCGCTGACGCTGGAAAGTCAGAAGCTGTGGCCTGATTTTACGCGCGAGCTCGAAGCCGTGTCCGGGATTGCGATTGGCTACCGCGACGAGGGCACGATGGTCGTCGCATTGACGCGCGACGATGCCGAACAGCTCCGCTTCACCTATGAGTTTCAGAAAAGCCTGGGCCTCCAGCTCGACTGGCTGTCGGGAGCGGAGGCGCGGCGTCGCGAGCCGCATGTGCGCCCGGGAATTCCGGGTGCGGTGCTGAGCTTGCGGGATCATCAGGTAGAAAACCGGCTTCTCGGCCGTGCCCTCGCCGAAGCCGCGCGCCGGGCTGGCGCGGTGCTCCACGAACACTGCCCGGTGCGCGAGCTATCGCTCGCCGGCGGGCGGGCTTGCGGTGTGGTGACCGATCTTGGGAGCGCTCGCGCGGATGCCGTCATTCTGGCGGCGGGGGCTTGGTCGCGGGAAATAGGCGGCATTCCCCGTTCGCACCTGCCTCCGGTCCGCCCGATCAAGGGCCAGATGCTGGCGCTTCGCATGGACCCTGAAACTCCGCTGCTGCGTCACGTGATGTGGTTGCCGCGCGGCGGATACTTGGTGCCCCGCCTCGATGGGCGGCTTCTTGTTGGTGGCACCGTCGAAGAACGCGGCTTCGACGGCTCACTGACAGCGGGCGGCCTGCTGGCGCTGATCGAGGGGGCCTGGCGCGCGGTGCCAGCGATCGAGGAGTTGCCGGTCGCTGAAACCTGGGTGGGATTTCGCCCGGGTTCGCGCGACGACGCGCCGATGCTCGGTCCAAGCGGGATCGATCGGCTCGTGATCGCGACCGGACACCACCGCAACGGAATCTTGCTGACGCCGGTAACCGCGCAGTTGATCAGCGATTATGTGTTGACGGGCCGGTTGGCTGAGAGTGCGCAGCCGTTCACTCCGGAACGTTTCCTGAATACTCGGCATCACACCGCCGAGAGATCCGAGCTGGTGGAAGCTATCGAGGCACAATGACGCGGATGCGGATCAACGGCGTCGAGGAAGAAATCGCCGCGATGACCGTCGCCGAGCTGCTTGTGGCCCGTGGTGTCGACCCGGCAACGCGCTTTCTCGCCATTGCCGTCAACGGCGCAGTCGTCCGTCGTGCGGAATGGCCCTCCAGAGAACTTTCGCCCGGCGACACGGTCGAGATCGTCCGTCCGCTGCAGGGCGGCTGATGCAACCGTTCCAGGATATCGTCATATGGCTGATCCGCTTGTTATCGCTGGCATAACCCTGAAGTCACGGCTCTTCGTCGGCACCGCCGGGTACCCGAACCAGCAAGTTCTGCTCGACTGCCTCGAAGCGAGCGGTGCCGAGATCGTCACGGTTTCGATCCGGCGCATCAGCTTGGAAGGGTACGCCGAAAGCCTGGTAGACCTGCTCGGCGGGCGTTATCGACTTCTGCCCAACACCGCGGGCTGCGCCACCGTACGTGATGCGGTCCTTACCGCAGAGCTCGCGCGCGAGGCGCTCGATACGCAATGGCTGAAGCTCGAGCTGATCGGCGATCGCGAAACGCTCTATCCCGATGTCGAGCAGCTCGTCCGCGCCGCCGACGAACTGGTGCGTAAGGAGTTCACGGTGCTCCCGTATTGCAACGAGGATCCGGTCACGTGCCAAAAGCTCGCCGATGTCGGATGCGCTGCGGTAATGCCATTGGGATCGCTGATCGGCTCGGGCATGGGGATTGCGAACCCGGCGGCGATCGAGCTGATCTGCTCGCGCAGCCCGGTTCCGGTGGTGCTTGACGCCGGTATCGGGACGGCTTCGGATGCGGCGCTGGCGATGGAGCTCGGCTGCGATGCTGTGCTGGCCAACACGGCGATCGCCAAGTCGCACGATCCGCTGCGCATGGCGGCGGCAATGCGTGCCGGGGTCGAAGGCGGGCGTCTGGCGCGGCTCGCCGGTCGTATTCCGAAGCGACGATTTGCCGAGCCGTCGAGCCCGCAGCTCGGTCTGGTCGGCACTTGAGTTTCGGTTCGGTTCGGTTTGCCGCGCGGCTCGGCGTCGGCGCGGTCACCAGCTATGATCTTTGCCGTCCCACTCTATGACGACAATCCGACCGCCCGCGACCCGATCGTCACCTATCTGCTGATCGGCCTTTGCATCGGCGCCTTCCTCTGGCAATCCCACTTCGAGCCACGCGAGGAGACGGCCGTCCTCTACACATACGGGATGGTCCCGGCCCGGCTGTTCGGCCTGTGGCATCCGCGATCTGCCTATCAGGTCGTGCCGTCATGGGCGACGCTGCTGACCAGCATGTTCCTGCACGGTGGCTGGTTTCACCTGATCGGCAACATGATGTTCCTGTGGATCTTCGGCAACAATATCGAAGACGTGCTCGGGCGCGGGCGCTTTCTGTTGTTCTATCTCTGCTGTGGGGTCGTGGCGGCGCTGACCCAGGCGCTTTCAAGCTACGGGTCGCATGTGCCGATGGTCGGGGCGAGTGGGGCTATCGCCGGGGTCCTCGGTGCTTATCTGCTGCTCTACCCCAACGCCAACGTTCATGTTTTCGTGTGGATTATAATCTTCTTTCGGATCGTCAACATACCAGCCTGGATATTGCTAGGTCTATGGTTCGCGATGCAGCTCTTGAGCGGGCTCGCGCGGGCGCCTGGAACTCCGGGTGTCGCCTTCTGGGCCCATATTGGGGGCTTTGTCTGCGGAATAATCCTGATCACGTTGTTGCGCCCGTGGGGCCTGGCGCTGATGCAGCCTCGGCGCAGCCGCGGCTTTGCCGCGGTACCGCCGAGCTCGTTTGTCGGCCGGCGAACGTTTCACGGCGGCTCGGTCCCACCGGTCGGCCGTCCGTATCGTCGTAGGCCCGGGTTATGGGATTGAGGCGGGCGCGGCGTATTGAGCGCGAACTTGCGTCGCGGCAGCCGGGTGCGCCACTTTCTGCAGCAGAAAGAGCCATTTCTCGACCCGCTTCCGGTTCTTGTGGAAATCGTATTTGCCATACCGGGAACGGCTGTATACGGCGATGCTGGAACGGCTGGGGCCGAGGGCGATCAACTCTACGGTTATGATGTCGGGGAAACGAAAAACCGGAGAATGCTGGATGTATACATATCGTCGGGCCCCGAGATCGGCAGCCGCACGCACGACGCGGGCCTCACCTGAAATCATCTCCCACCAGTAGTCGCGTAACTGGTCCCAGGGCATGTCGAAAACCGGGGTTGCGACGGCTTCGGCTGCCGAGCAATAACCCGGTGGACAGGCAAGAAAGCTGGTTTTCGGTAGCGGCGAGCGCAGCCCGGGGATGCTCACGGCCTCCTGCGATGCCACCCGGTCCTCGGCGCCGCTGCCCATATAGATCCGCAATGCGAGCCCTGGCAGCAAGACAGCGAGCCCAATTACGAGCAGGACCATCTTGATCAATCGACCAGCGCCACTCTTGTCCCTCTCGCCGAGCACAGCCTGGGCTGGAGGCTCGAACCCATTATGCCATAAGATCCCGCGCTTCAAAGGAAGCGAGATGGGCAAAGAATCGGGATCTCAGGAGCCTCATTCTGGGAATGGGACAGAAGCGGAGGCGGATCTCTTGATCTACGCGCCAAAAGGTCTTGCTGAGGGAATTCGCGTCCTCACCGCAGAACCGGTCTTCGCGGAAATCTTGGCGCGCGCCGGGCCACCGCGATTTCGCCGCCGCCGCAACGGGTTCGGGACATTGCTCCACGTCATTCTCGAGCAACAAGTATCGATTGACGCCGCCGCGGCAATGCACAAGCGGCTTCTCGGACTTTGTCGGCCGCTGGCGCCCGCTACTTTTCTCGCGCTCGACGACGGCACCCTGCGCGCCTGCGGTTTTAGCCGCCAGAAGATGGGCTACGCCCGGGACCTCGCCAGGATGATCGACAGCGGCAAATTCGATTTCAGCGGGCTCGCCTCCGCCGAGGACGAGGTCGCGCTCGGCGCGTTGCTGTCAGTCAGGGGAATCGGGCGCTGGAGCGCCGATGTTTATCTGCTCTTCGCCCTCGGGCGACCCGACATCTGGCCGGCGGGCGACCTTGGGCTACAAGCCGCGATTCGCGATCATATCGGGCTCGGAGCGCGGGTGGACGAGGTCGAGGTGCGCCGCCTTGGCGAAGCCTGGCGACCCTGGCGCTCGGTCGCCGCCTGTCTTTTCTGGCAGTCCTACCTGCACACGCGCGGCCGGACGGCGCCGCTGCTCCCACCTGAGCTCTGTGCCTGATGCTCAACCCCTGGCATCATGCATCACCAGCAGCGATTACTAAGACGACACAATGGCGATTCGCTTTCCTGACGGTTTTCGGTGGGGCGCTTCGACGGCGGCTTACCAGATCGAAGGCGCCGTAGCCGAGGACGGGCGCGGGCCGTCGATTTGGGATACATTCAGCCATATTCCCGGCAAGATTCTCGGCGGCGACAACGGCGACATCGCTTGCGACCATTACCATCGCTGGCCGCAGGACGTGGCGCTGATGAGCGAACTCGGCATCGGCGCCTATCGCCTGTCGACGGCGTGGCCGCGTATCCTACCCGAGGGGAGGGGCAGGCCGAACGAAAAGGGACTGGAATTCTACGACCGCCTTGTCGACGCGATCATGGAGAGGGAGATCGAGCCTTGGATCTGTCTCTATCACTGGGACTTGCCGCAGGCACTTGAGGACCGCGGCGGCTGGCAGAACCGGGATGTTGCTTACTGGTTCGCCGATTACGCGCATTTGACGGTGCGCCGTCTCGGCGACCGAGTGAAGCATTGGGCGACGTTTAACGAGCCCAATGCCGCAGCCATCAAGGGTTATTGCGACGGCGAGCACGCTCCCGGCATCAGTGGGCGCGTGACTGCGCTCAGGGCGATACACGTGATGAACCTCGCGCATGGGCTGGGTGTCGAGGCTATGCGGTCGGAACGTGCCGATCTGTTGGTCGGAAACATCTACAATTTTCACCCGAGAGAGCCCGCCAGCGAACGCGAGCAGGATGAGGTCGCCGCGTTGATCCTCGACGCACTGTGGAACCGCTCGTTTCCCGATCCTCAGATCCATGGACACTATCCCGCGCCGCTCGCTGCAGAAATGGAGGAACTCTCAGAGCCCGGCGACCTCGATATGATCAGACAAAAGCCGGACTATTTTGCGATCAACCATTACACCCGAACGCGGGTGCGTCACGATCCCGACCACCCATTTCAGGTTGGCGTCTTGCCCCCGTCATTGGGGACCCCGGTCACCGAGATGGGTTGGGAGATTGTCCCTGACGCCTTCCGCTCGGTGCTGGTCGAGGTCAAGGACCGCTACAGCGGCGAATTGCCGATTTACATACTCGAAAACGGAGCCGCGTTCCCCGACCGGATCGATGCGGACGATCGCATCCGCGACGATCCGCGCATCGCATTTTTGCGCGATTATCTCGGGGCTGTGCTCGACGCGATCGAAGCTGGAGTGCCGGTGCGCGGCTTTTTCGTTTGGTCGCTGCTCGACAATTTCGAGTGGGCGCTCGGCTACAGCAAACGGTTCGGCCTTGTCCATGTTGATTTCGCCACACTCGAACGGCGGCCGAAGGACTCCTTTCACTTCTATGCCGAACTCACCAGAGGCGCCGCGCTCGAAAGGGAATAACGGCGACTGCTCGCTGCCGGACCTCGGTTCAGCCGATGTGCTGCCCAATCTTAGCGCGTGGCGTCCCCGACAGGACTCGAACCTGTGACCCACAGTTTAGGAAACTGTTGCTCTATCCTACTGAGCTACGGGGACCGCGTTAGAGAAGATACTCTTTTGGTGTGTTCTTCGCCAGCACACGATAAGGTCATGAGTTTGATGGCCACAGCCGAGAAACGCGTGACATCATACAGCGTTCGCAACCATCTCGGCCTGAACATCTTTGTCAACGACACTGCCATTGACCTGCCGTAGAAACGCCTCGAACACCAAGAGCGACCACAAAGCCGCGCTGTGGTCGCGCTGACCCGCCTGATGCTGATCGAGCAGCGTCCCGACCGTTGCCATGTCGAACAGGCCTGAGTCTTTCAGCACTGGCGCGCAATGCATTTCACGCACACGATGGCGCAACGGGCCGCGAAACCAGGCGGCGAGGGGTACAGCAAAGCCCTGCTTGGGACGGTAAAGGATCGTCTTCCCGACATGCGGTTCGAGGGCGGCTTTAAAAATATACTTGCCCTCGCGGCCATGCAGCTTCAGTTGTGAGGGCAGCTCGGCGGCCCATTCTACCAGGGTATGGTCGAGCAAAGGAACACGCACTTCGAGCGAGTTCGCCATGCTTGCGCGATCGACTTTGGTGAGGATGTCGCCCGGTAGATAAGTCTTGAAATCGGCATACTGCACGCGCGACAGCGCATCCTCGCTGGTGCACCGCGTCATGTGCGAGGTGAGCACTTCGGCGGCATTGTAACCCTGCAGCTCACGTCTAAGGCTCGAGGCGAACAAACGACGGCGAAGCTCGTCACCGCAGATAGAGACCGACGAGAAATACGCCTCGATCGAATCACGTCCCAACTCCTGCAAAGTCGCCTTCGCGCGGAGTGGACGTGGCGCCCAGTCAAGTTTGGGATAAACGGCGCCGAGCAGCCCAAATAACGGGCGGCGTAACCCTCCGGGTACCCAACTGCGTACATGCTCCTCAAAACAATGCCAGCGATAGCGTCGGTAGCCAGCGAAAACCTCGTCCCCGCCATCGCCGGACAACGCGACGGTAACGTTCTCGCGAGCCGTGGCACAGACACGAAAGGTTGGTATCGCCGAGCTGTCAGCAAACGGTTCGTCGTAGATTGTCGCCAGTCGGTCGAGAAGATCGAAAGAATTCGGATCGACGGCTCTGACGTGATGATCGGTACCATAGCGTTCGGCAATCTGCAGCGAAAAGGCGGATTCGTCCCACCCTTGGGTACCGAACGAAATCGAGAATGTGCTAATCGGCTCGGGCTTCAGCCCGGCCATCATCGCGACCACGCCGCTCGAATCGACGCCGCCGGAGAGGAATGCGCCGAGTGGAACGTCGGCGATCATCCGCATGCGGACTGATTCGCGCAGTCGAGCGATCAACTCCACTTCAACCTCGTCTCGACACATGGGGGTATGGTCGAGAAACCGGAGGTCCCAATAGGGCGTGGGTTCAGGGGCTGGTTCGCCCCG
>Ga0306924_10001138_pt1 | contig 23900 bp, 13 predicted proteins | sample sta12Can44000111_FD_203756 | JGI IMG/M metagenome (GOLD analysis project Ga0306924, IMG submission 203756) | Lab enrichment of tropical soil microbial communities from Luquillo Experimental Forest, Puerto Rico - statanox.12C.anox.44.000.111 (v2)... | ecosystem: Environmental > Terrestrial >...
GGCGCCGGAGGCTGATCGCGGGCCGGCCGAGAACAGCTATGTGGGGCCGCGGACGGCGCTGGAAGAACAGATTGCGGCAGTGTGGAGCCAGATCCTGGGGCTGGAGCGAATCAGCGTTCACGCCAACTTCTTCGACCTCGGTGGACATTCGCTGCTGCTAGTGCGTATGCACAGCGCCATTGAACAGATCGTTTCGACAAAACTGTCACTGATTGATTTATTCCACTATCCGACGGTGTCGGCTCTGGCCGCTGCGATTACGGCGGAAGGGCGTCAGGTTTCTTCGCGGCCGATGCTCGAGAGCGCGTTTGCGGGCGTTTCTGAGCCGGCCAGCCGCGCAGCCGGAGAAGTCGCATGAACAGGAAATCTCCCCGTCCCCTGGCGCAGAGCATCGCCGTTATTGCCATGCAGGGACGTTTTCCCGGGGCGGCCAACGTGGAAGCACTCTGGGAAAACCTCAAGAACGGTGTGGAATCGATCACTGCGTTCTCCGATGAGGAGTTGCGTGCTGCAGGTGTCGATCCCTCGTGGCCGGGGTTGCCGGGCTTCGTCAATCGCGGCGGCCCGGTCAAGGACATCGACATGTTCGATGCCGGGTTCTTCGGGTACAGCGCGCGTGACGCCGAGAGCATCGATCCGCAGCAGCGGGTCTTCCTCGAGTGCTCCTGGGAAGCGCTGGAGCAGGCCGGATACGATCCCGATACGTACCCTGGAAGGATCGGCGTATTTGCAGGGTCGGACCAAAGCACGTACATCTATCAGATCTACAGCGACCTTGACCCCGACTCGCACGGCTATGCCGGCTTGGCGTCGATCGGGAATGAAAAGGACTACCTGACGACGCAGGTTTCCTACCGGATGAATCTCCGGGGTCCGAGCATAGCGGTGCAGACCTCCTGTTCCACATCGCTGGTGGCGGTCTGCATTGCGTGCCAGAACCTGATGCACGGCTATTGCGACATGGCGCTCGCCGGAGGTGTGGGCATCTCCGTACCGCAGCGGAAGGGCTACTGGTACCAGCCCGGAGACATTCTGTCGCCGGACGGACACTGCCGGCCGTTCGATGCCGACGGACAGGGAACGGTGATGGGCAACGGTGTGGGCATCGTCGTACTCAAGCGCCTTTCGGACGCTTCCGAGGACGCAGACAACATTCTGGCCGTGATCAAGGGCTTCGGGCTGAACAATGACGGTTCAGCGAGGGTCGGGTATACGGCGCCAGGCGTTAACGGGCAGGCAAGCTCGGTCCGCATGGCGCAGGAGATGGCGGGGATCGGACCGGACAGTATCGGCTACATTGAAGCGCACGGGACCGCAACCGCCCTCGGCGATCCGATTGAAGTTGCGGCGCTGACGAAGGCATTTCGCGAGCGCACGCAGAGGAAGCAGTATTGCGCGATCGGCTCGCTGAAGGGCAACGTGGGGCACCTGAGTTCCGCGGCAGGTGTCGCCGGTCTGATCAAAGCCGTCCTGGTGATCAGGAGCGGCCAGATACCGCCGAGCCTGTACTATAAAGAGCCGAATCCGCAGATCGATTTCCCGAGATCTCCGTTCTTCGTTCCATCGAAACTGATGGATTGGCCGAAAAACGGCTACCCGCGGCGAGCCGGCGTCAGTGCTTTCGGCGTGGGCGGCACGAATGCCCACGTGGTTCTCGAAGAGGCTCCCGCGGTCGAGGCTGAGCGAAAAGCCCGTGAGAAGCAACTCGTTGTGCTGTCGGCGCACACACCTTCGGCGCTGCACGGGATTGCGGACAATCTCAAGCGATGGCTGGAAACTTATCCGGACGCTGATCTGGGGGACGTAGCGTTTACGCTGCAGGCGGGCCGGAAAGCTCTGCCCTGGCGCAGCGCATTGGTGTTCGACCGGCAGGATCGGAGCGCACTGCTTGAAGCTTTGCGATCGCAGGATCTGTCGTTGATGCTTACCTCCCATACGGACATGCGGCAGCGGCCTGTCATCCTGATGTTTTCCGGACAAGGCACGCAATATGTGGATATGGGGCTCGAATTGTACGAAAATGAGCCCGCTTTCCGCGAACATCTCGAACATTGCGCTTCAATTCTGAAGGGCGAGATCGGCCTGGATCTCCGGAATGTTCTCTATCCGAAGGGCGATCGGGAGATAGCCCCGGAGCGGCTCACGCAGACTGCGATGACGCAGCCGGCGTTGTTTTCGTTGGAGTACGCGCTGGCGCGAATGTGGATGGAGTGGGGTATCCAGCCCAAGGCCACGATCGGTCACAGCATTGGCGAGTACGTTTCGGCATGTCTGGCCGGTGTTATGAGTCTGCAGGATGCTTTGTCCGTTGTTGCCATGCGCGGGCGCCTGATGGACAGCATGCCCGCGGGCGCAATGCTGACTGTTCTCCTTCCGGAAGGGGCGGTGCAGCCGTTCCTGAGCCCGGTGATTTCGCTCGCGGCTGTGAACGCTCCGAACATGTGCGTGCTTTCCGGTCCACGTCCGGCGATCGAATCGTTGCAAAAGCGACTCAGCGAACAGAACATTCCCTGCAGGATTCTGGTCACTTCGCACGCGTTTCACTCGGCGATAATGGAGCCAATCGTTGCTCAGTTCGTGGCGCGTCTGCGCCGTGTTCATCTGCGGCGTCCGGAAACGCCGTATCCGTCGAACGTGACGGGCACATGGATTTCGCCGGAATTGGCCACGAATCCGGATTACTGGGGGCATCATCTCCGACACACGGTTCGATTCGCCGACAATCTGTGCGAAGTGATGGCGTTCCCGGACCTTACGCTGCTGGAGGTGGGGCCGGGTTCAACGCTGGGTTACCTCGCGCGCCAGCAGGGTTCGCGCGTGAACTCGCAACTGGTTGTATCGTCGCTGCCCAGCGCTCAGGAAGCCGCGACTGTTTCGGCGATGGATCACTTGTTCGGGACGGTAGCGCAGATGTGGCTGAGCGGGGTGCAGTTCGACTGGACGGGATTCCACTCGCGCGAGAAGCCGCGGCATATTCCGCTGCCGACTTACCCGTTCGAGCGCCAGCGCTACTGGCTAGGCACGGCGGATGAGTTGACCGCCGAGAAGGCGGCCGAGGCGCAGGCAGCCGCGGCTGAGACGGCTGGCGTCGTCGCCGCTGCACGGCCCGTGGCGCCGGCTGATGCAGGGATCTCCAAAGACGTCAGCGAATGGTTCTGGACTCCGGTCTGGGAAGCTGCGCCGGCATCCGATCGAACACACACCCGGGATGCCGCCCGCGAGCACTGGCTGGTGCTTGCGGACCGCGCGGAATCAGGCGGCGCCGCGACTCGTCTTCGTGGTGAAGGCGCGACCGTCACAGTGGTGTGCCGCGGCGAGAACTGCACGCGCACTGACGAGGGCTGGCAACTGCGCCCGGGAGTGAAGACTGACTACGAACGGCTCGTGTCCGAGATCCGGGCCGAGGCAACCTTCCCGACGCACGTGCTGCACCTCTGGAGCCGCGGCCTGGCGGGCGGCGGTTCCCGCATAGACGAGTTCGAGAATACGCAAGATTCCGGCTTTTACAGCGTCGTGTTCTTATGCCAGGCGCTGGCGAAGGCGAATGTAGCGGCGCCAGTGGAGATCGGTGTAGTCACGACGGATTTACACCTCGTGACGGGCAATGAGGACCTGCGCTCGGACGCGGCGACCGCAGCCGCCGCTTGCAAGGTGATCTCACAGGAGTACCCGAACCTGCGGTGCCGTTGCATCGACCTCGACAGTGCGGCCACTGCGGAGTCGATCTTCACCGAACTGCTGGATAACGAGTTCGCGCCCGTGGTTGCTTACCGCGGAGGATGCCGCTATGTGCAGACTTTCGAGCCGGAGCGGCTACCGGCGCCCGAGCAGAAGCCCGCAGTTTTGAAAGACGGCGGAGTGTATCTGATCACCGGAGGGCTAGGCAATATCGGGCTCCTGCTCGCCGAAGCGATCTCGCGAGATGTGAAGGCGAAGCTGGTTCTTACGGGCCGCTCAGAATTTCCGCCGCCGGAAGAATGGGAGACCTGGATGCGGCGGAATCCGAACGACTTCAACAGCACGCGGATCCGCAGGCTTCTAGAAATTCGGAAGCGGGGGGCTGCGGTTCTGCTCTTGCAGGCTGATGTTGCCGATCGTCAGCAAATGCAGCACGCTATTCAGGCCGCGACTGCGAAGTTCGGACCCGTCCATGGTGTGATCCACGGCGCGGCAAATCTCGCCACGGATGGATTCGGAGCGCTTCGGGAACTGACGCGTGCTTCGGGCGAAAGACATTTCAGGCCGAAAGCTCATGGTCTGCTGATGCTCGAGGAATTGCTGAGCGGCCAACCGGTCGAATTCTGGTTCCTGCTGTCTTCGTTGTCGGCTGTGCTCGGTGGAGTGGGACTGGCGCCTTATGCGGCTTCCAATGCCTTCCTGGATGCGGAATGCCAGCGGCAGAACCGTAAGGGGAACGGGCAGTGGATTTCAGTGAACTGGGACGCCTGGGACTTCTCGCGATCGCCCGAACGCAACACCATCGGCATTCCCGAGGGTGTCGATGCGTTCCGCAGGATCCTCGCATCTGCGCGCGAGCGCGTCGTAGTGTCGGCGGCACCATTGCAGCCGAGACTTGACCAGTGGGTGTACATGAAGAAGCGCGCGCGCGAAGAAGCAAGCCGATGGGCGGCTGCTGCTGCGAGTTCGTCAGGCACGACGGTTTCCCAGACATCGCATAAATCCAGGGCCGCCACGCATGCTCGCCCGCGACTGAGTACGGACTTCGTCGCTCCGCGCACGGGATCCGAGACGGAGATCGCACGAGTGTGGGAAGAGATGCTAGGCGTGGCGCCGATCGGAGTACATGACAAGTTCTTCGAGCTCGGCGGGTATTCCCTGCTTGCGATTCAACTGCTGGCGCGGCTGCGCGAGATCTTCGATCTGGATATTCCGGTGCAGCGGATTTTCGACACGCCAACGATTGCACAACTGGCGGAGAGCATCGAGCACGACAGGAGAGAGCTGCAACCGCCGCCTACGACTGGGGATCAGGAGTTAGACGAGGTACTCACGCTGGTCGAGCGCCTATCGGAAGATGATATCGAGCTGCTGCTGAAGGAAGTGGAAGCTTCCGAGAGTGAAACAAGGCCTGATCCCTGACCTGTCCGGGTCCGGTTCCGGCATCTGGAGGTCCCTGTGCAAGAGACCCTAGCGCAACGACTGGCCGAGTTCACTCCAACGCAGCGCGAGAAGCTGCACCGGCTGCTGCGAGAGAAAGCGGCGACAAGCCGCCGCTTGCGGAAGCGTGCTCCAGGGCAGCGAGTCCCTTTGACGTACGGCCAGCAGCGGCTCTGGTTTCTGGATCAGTTTTCGCCCGGCAACCCGGCGTACAACGAAACCTATTCGCTTCGTCTGCCGTGGGCCCTAAACGTCGAGGCGTTCCGAGCTGCGTTCAACGAGATAGTCCGGCGGCACGAGTGCCTGCGTATGAGCATCAGCGTAAAAGACGACGAGCCGACACAGGAGTTCGCGTCACATCTAACGATCGAAATTCCGGTAGTGGACCTTCGGCAGTATGCCGCCCACCAACGCTCGGAAGTGGCCAGACAGCGGGCGGCCGAGCATAGTTTGATTCCTTTTTCGTTGTCGTCTCCTCCGCTAGTGCGCGCGGCATTGTACCGGCTGGACGCCAGCGACTATCTCTTCGTGTTCACGCTGCACCACATCGTCTTTGACGGATGGTCCGTGGCGGTGCTGCTCAACGAGTTGTTCTCCGCATACACGGCGTTCAGCATGGGCCGGAAGGCGGATCTGCCCGAGCTCGAAATCCAATATGGCGATTTTGCCGTCTGGCAGCGGGAGTATGTGCGCAGTGGAGCAATCGAGTCGCAGATGGCGTACTGGCGGCGTCAACTCGCGAATCTGCCTGTTCTCGAACTGCCGGCTGACCGGCCTCGTCCAGTCGAGATCACGTATCGCGGCGCGCGGTGTCCGCTTCTCATCGAAGGAGCTGATTTCGAGCATCTCACGGTTTGCGCAGAGCAGCACGGAGCGACTATTTTCATGCTGCTACTGACCGTCTGGTCGATCCTTTTGCACCGGTATACAGGGCAGTGCGATCTCCCGATCGGATCGCCGTTCGGCAGCCGGACGCATCGGGAACTGGAGCCGCTAATCGGCTTCTTTGTCGAGACACTGGTGCTGCGCATCGACCTTTCCGGAAATCCGACATTCGAGCAGGCGCTCGAGAGAGTGAAGGCGACGGCATCGACTGCCTTTGCAAACGCGAGCGTTCCCTTCGAGCGTCTGGTGGAGGAGTTTCAGCCGGTCCGTGACAAGAGCAGGAATCCTCTGTTCCAAGTGATGTTTCAGGTGTATCAGGCATCGACCGCCGCCGATGTCAGCGCGGACGAGGCCTCCGATGTGACCTTCGACACGGTCGATTCCGGGATCGCAAAGTTTGACCTGTGTATTCAACTGGCGTTCCTGGGCTCGAGGGTGGGAGGGCACATCGAGTACAGCACGGAGCTGTTCGACCACAGCCGAGTCGAGCGAATTATTGCACACTTCGGGCGGCTTCTACGCAGCGCGCTTGAACGGCCACAGGCGAATGTGTCGGATCTGGGGATGCTCAGCCCGGAGGAGCGGGACCAGATCCTGCGCCAATGGAACGCGACGGAGGCGCCGTATCCACGGGAGTGCAGCATTCCGCAGGTGTTTCGGGATCAGTGCGGTCTGACTCCGGCGGCAGTAGCTGTCCGGTTCGGCGGCCGGTGTCTGCAGTATGCGGAACTCGACGATGCGTCGGAGCGGATCGCGCACGCGCTCGCGGACCGGGGTGTGAGGGCGGGTGATTTCGTCGGGCTCTTCATGGAACGGTCGCTGGAATTGCCGGCTGTTTTGCTCGGCATTTTGAAGGCGGGCGCCGCGTACGTGCCGGTTGATACGGGATATCCGGAGCCGCGCATTCGGTATCTGATGCGCGACAGCGGGATTCGCGTTGTTGTGGCCGATGCAGCGCATGCGGGACGGCTCGGCGGATGTCTTTGCGAACTGGTCGTTGCGGAAGAAGCGATTGGGAGGGCAAGGCCGGGCGATTCGTTCGGCGACATTAGCGGGCCAACCAGCGTCGCGTACTTGATGTACACGTCGGGAACGACGGGCGAACCCAAAGGTGTGGTTGTGACCCACCGCAACGTGATCCGACTCGTGAAGGGCGTGAAGTACGCGGATTTCAGCAATGCGCCTGCGGTTCTGCAGTTCGCGCCTGTGTCGTTTGACGCGTCCACGCTGGAGATCTGGGGGTGCCTGCTGAATGGAGGCACCCTCGTCGTACATCCGCCGGAACTGCCGTCGGTAGAGGACCTCGCGGATTTTATCAGCAAGGAGCGAATCACCTTTGTCTGGCTGACTACGACCCTGTTTCGTCAGATGCTGCAGGTAGCCGCGGCGAGGCTTCGCAACGTCCGGCAACTCTTCACGGGCGGGGAAGCCGTTCCGGTCTCGGTAGCAAGAGAGGCGTGGGAAAAATTGCCGCGAACCCGCGTCGTGAATGGCTACGGACCGACGGAGTGCACGACATTCGCGTGCACGTACGATATCCCGGGGCCCTCTGGTTACGGGGATTCGGTACCTGTCGGGCGCCCGATCGAGAACACCACCGCTTATGTGCTCGACGGGTATGGCAACCCTCTCCCTTTAGGGGTCCCCGGAGAGCTGCACATCGGCGGCGATGGCGTGTCGCTCGGTTACTGGAACCGTCCGGAGCTGACCGAGGAGCGATTCATTCCTGATCGCTTTTCCGGAACGGGCAAGCTGTACAGGACGGGCGACATGGCCGCGTATAGGGAGGATGGAAACGTGTTGTATTTGGGCCGGCGCGACCGTCAGGTGAAGGTCAGCGGGTATCGCATCGAACTCGGCGAGCTGGAAAGCTGTGTCATGCGGCACCCGGGGGTTCAGGCTGCTGCGGCGATCGTCGAAGATGCTGCCGAGAGGCGCCTGGCCGTGTTTGTGGAGAAGAAACACGGCGCATCGCTGACGTCGGCGGACCTGAAGCGGTTCGTCGCCGATCAGCTTCCCACTTACATGATGCCGGCGTCCTGTGAGGTACTGGATCCGCTCCCGGTCTCCCCGAACGGCAAGGTGGATTTGAGCGCTTTGGCCAGGCTCGCGAAGAGGGATCGGGCGGATAGAATGGAGTTTGTCGGGCCCAGAGACGACGCTGAACAATCGATCGCCGATATCTGGGCGGAGTATCTGCAAGTCGATCGAATCGGTATATACGATAACTTTTTTGATCTCGGGGGACAATCGCTGATCGCCACGCGCGTGTTGTCGAGAATCCGTGATCGGTTCGGAGCGCGGTTGACCATGAAAGACTTCTTCGATCACCCGACCATCGACGGCATCAGCAGCATACTCGAGGCTCAACCCGCCGCCGCTGCGGCAGCACGACGACAGGCATGAGCGCTCTGGAACAGACACTCGCCCTCAAGCGGCAGAAGTTGGCAAAACTGCTGCGCCAGCGGGAAGGCCTCGCGGGCAGGCTTCTCAATCGAATCCGGCCACGTGGGGCCACTGAACCGCCAGTGCTCTCCTACGCACAGCAGAGGCTCTGGTTCCTCAACAAACTGACGCCCGACAGTCCGTTCTATAACATACCTTCCGCGACGCGAATTCGCGGCCAGCTCGACGAGGCCATCTTGCGGCGCGCGTTCAGTGAGATCGTGCGCCGCCATGAGGTGCTCCGGACCGTTTTCGGCGAGACAGATGGCAAACCCTTTCAGGTGATCCTGCCTCCGTTCGACCTCGATCTGAAGGCTCAGGACCTGGGCGGGCTTCCACCCGCTCAGCGGGAGGAAGAGTTGATGCGTCTGGCGACGGAGGACGCTATAGCGCCCTTCGATTTAACGCGCGGTCCAATCATTCGAACCGGGCTGGTGCGGCTGGACGATGAGGAGCAGGTGCTGCTCGTGAACATCCACCACATCGCGGCTGACGGCTGGTCGATCGACGTGTTCAATCAGGAGTTCGCCGCGATCTACAGCGCGTTCTCGCGCGGTATACCGTCGCCGCTTCCCGAATTGCCCATTCAATACGCCGATTTTGCGGTGTGGCAGCGCAAGCAGATCGAAGGCTTGGCGGCTGCGGACCAGCTCGACTACTGGACGCGCCAGCTGGCGAATCTGCCAACGCTGGAGATCCCGACGGATTTCCCGAGGAAGCAGGTGCAGAGCTTCGACGGGCAAACGATCTGGATTGACTTCCCACCGGATTTTACGGAGCAGTTGCATGAGTGGAGCCGGCGGAACGAGGTTACCCTTTTCGTAACTCTGCTGGCCGGGCTTAACGCGCTGCTGCATCGCTACACGGGTCAGGACGAGATCGTGATCGGCGAGCCGGTAGCGAACCGCAATCGGCTGGAGGTCGAGCCGCTTATCGGGTTCTTCGTGAACTCGCTGGTGCTCCGCACGGATGTGTCGGACGATCCGAGCTTTCTGGAACTGGTGCGCCGGTGCCGGAAACTGGTGCTCGAGGCCGACGCGAATCAGGACGTCCCGTTCGAAGTGATCGTCGAGAAGCTGCGGCCGGAGCGAGGTCTCGGGCGCAATCCGCTGTTTCAAGTATCGCTGCAGCTATTTACCGGGGCAATCGCGTCCACCCGGCAGACGCGGGCCGACGCCAGCAACGAGATCTTCGTGGAAAAGGGCACGGCGAGCCTCGATCTGGCCTTCGACCTGTGTGAAGGCGCAAGAGGTCTGCTGGTCCGAGCCGAATTCAGCACCGATCTGTTTCAGGCGGAGACGGTGCGGCAGATGGTCTCGCACTGGCAGAACATCCTGCTAGCGGGCATCGAACATCCGGATCTGCGAATTTCGAAGACTCCCATGCTGTCGGCGGCCGAAATCGAGTCGCTGCTCCCGGTGCGTGGGCAATGGAGCGTCGAGGATCACGACCCACAACTCGTTTCGGCGATGTTTGAGAGGGTCGCGGGACGTTACCCGGACCGCGTGGCGGTTGAGGCGGACGGACGCACGACCAGCTACAGCGAGCTGGACGCGCTTGCCAGCCGGTTCGCTGCCGCGGTCACCGGAATCGGGGCGGGCCCGGAGAAAATTGTCGCTGTATTCCTTAATCGCTCGGTGGAACTCATCGCGGCCATTCTCGGGATCTGGAAAGTGGGCGCGGCGTACGTTCCAATTGATCCTGCGTTGCCCGCGAACCGGCTGCGATTGATCCTTTCGGATTGCCAGCCGGTTGCGATCGTTACCGACAGCGGTTTCTCGGAGCGACTCAGGGACGCCTGTGTGCCAAAAGTTTTGTGCGACGAGTTGCGCGGAGAGCTTGGCGACACGCACGATGCCTCTCGCGCGGGTCCGGAGAATCTGGCTTACGTGATCTACACGTCAGGATCGAGCGGGGTGCCGAAGGGCGTGATGGTCGAGCACGGTGCATTTGCCCGGCACCTTCGCTGGATGCAGCGCGAGTTCCCGCTGTCGCCGACCGACCGGTGCGTATTTAAATATTCGGTCAGCTTTGATGTTTCGCTGATCGAGATGTTCTGCCCGCTGCTGGCCGGGGCAAGGATCGCGATCGTGGACGGCGAAGGTTTCGTTGATGTGCCTGCGCTTGCCCGCTTGATGCGCGATCGGGGGACCACCGTGCTAGACGTGGTCCCTTCGATGCTGGGAATTCTGCTGGACGCTCCGGCGTTTGCGTCGAATCGCTCGCTTCGACGCGTAGTCTGCGGTGGCGAAGTGATGCCGCCTGAACAGCTCAGCCGGCTGCTGGATCAGACCGTGGTCGAGTTCTGCAATATGTACGGGCCCACGGAAACCACGGTGAGCGCCACGTTCTGGCGCTGCACGGAGTGGAGGGGTGAGGACCGGGTTCCCATCGGCCGTCCTGTTGGCAATACGTACGCCTGCGTGCTGGACCGGCACCTCAATCTCGTTCCAATCGGTGTGCCGGGCGAGTTGTATCTCGGCGGCGATTGCCTTGCTCGTGGCTACCTCGGGCTGCCGGAGCTGACGCGGCAGCGATTCATCCCGGATCCGTTTTCGCGGGAGTCGTTCGCGCGCCTCTATCGGACCGGCGATCGCTGCCGTCTGCTGTCCGACGGCAACCTCGAGTTCCTCGGACGCATGGACGAGCAGGTCAAGGTGCGCGGGTTCCGGATCGAACTCCAAGAGGTCGAGACAATTCTCGGGGCGCATCCTTCAGTCCGGTCGTGCGCGGTGGCTGCACGTGAGGATCAGCAGGGACAGGGCCAACTAGTGGCCTACGTGGTGCCGAACAAGAGAGAGCCGCAGTTCTGGCCGTCAGTCGGCGAGTACTTCATTTATGACGAACTGTTGTACTACGCGATGACGAGCGATCGTGTTCGCACGCAGGCGTACCGGTCGGCTGTCGGAAAGGTCGTTCGCGGCAAGACCGTTGTTGATATCGGTAGCGGCGCGGACCTGGTCCTTGCGATCATGTGCCTCGAAGCCGGCGCGAGTCGCGTGTACGCGATCGAAATGCTCGACAGTGCGTACGACCAGGCTTGCCGGCTTGCTCAGAAAAGGGGGTTCGGCGAGCGGTTAGTAATCGTACACGGAGACGCGCGAACGGTGCGGTTGCCGGAGCGAGTGGACGTTTGCGTGTCGGAGCTGATCGGCACCATCGGCTCTTCGGAAGGTGTCATCGAGGTCCTGAATGACGCGAGAAGATTCCTGAAACCCGGTGGTCAGATGGTTCCACAGCAATGCCTGACACGGGTTGCGGCCGTTCAGATGCCGGACGAGTTAATGCGCCATCCGCATTTCGACGAGGTCCCCGGACACTATGCAAAACGCATCTTTGCTGATTACGGAGAACCGTTCGACATCCGCGTGTGCGTGAAAGGCCTGCCGACGAATGCGATCGTATCGGACACAGCGATCTTCGAAGATCTGTCGTTTGACGGGCACATCCCATCTGAGGGCACAAGCCATATTTACCTGACGGTCTCGCGCTCCTGCCGTGCCGATGGCCTCCTGTTGTGGATCGATCTCGTGGTCGGGCCGAAAGAGCGCATCGACGGTCTGCATTCCGACTGCAGCTGGCTTCCAGTGTTTCTGCCCGTCTTCTCGCCGGGCCTGGACATGCAGGCAGGGGACACGATCGACGCCGTCTGCTCGCGCCTGCTAGAGCCAAGTCAGTTCACGCCGGATTATCTGATCCGCGGGTCGGTTCGGCGCGACAATGCCACACTTCTCACGTTCCGCTGGGAGTCGCGGCGTAATGAAACCTCCCGGCGGCAGAACCCGTTCTATACGGCTCTGGCCGATACCGGACGTCCCGCAGCCGACACGGAAGCTACCATTCGCCAGCAGCGCCAGCGTGTGCGCGAATGGGAGATGGCATATGAGCGCCTCTACACCGGCGGTGAGACCGGCGTGGACCGTGGATTCAACATCGTGGGATGGAACAGCAGCTACGATGGGACGCCGCTGGGCGAGGCGGAGATGAGGGAGCAGGTGGAAGGAACGGTGGAGCGGATCCGTTCGCTCGGCGGTGGGCGTGTACTGGAGATCGGCTGCGGCACGGGTCTGCTGCTGCTGCGGCTGGCGGGAGAATGCGAGCGCTACGTGGGCAGCGACTTTTCCGCGGGTGTGCTGGCCGAACTGGAGCGGGAGTGCCGGGCGCGAGGGCTGCGCTCTGTGGAGCTGTGGCACCGGACAGCAGACGACTTCAGCGACATTGAAGCCGGGTCGTTCGACCTTGTGGTGCTAAACTCGGTGGTGCAGTACTTCCCGGGCATGGACTATCTGGTGCGAGTGCTGGAAGGAGCGATGCGGGCGCTGCGGCCCGGCGGGCGGCTGTTCGTGGGAGATGTGCGGAGCCTGCCACTGCTGCCGTGGCTGCATGCCGGGATTGAACTGGGACGTCTGGGCGAGAAGGCGACCGCCGGGGAGCTGCGGCAGCGTGTGGAGCGGTGCGTGGAGCACGAGCAGGAACTGGTGATCGAGCCGCAGTTTTTCCTCGACTGGGCGGCGACAGGGCCTGTGCGGCCGTTGTGGATGCAGTTGAAGCGTGGATGGCGGCGCAACGAGCTGACGCGGTTCCGTTATGATGTGGCGCTGCAGGTGGGAGCGGGGAGGGAATCGGAGGTTGCCTGGCAGGAGTGCCGGTGGGAGAAGTGCGGGAGTGCGGAGGATCTGAAGCGGTATTTGGGGCAGGAGCGTCCGTCGGCGGTGGTGATCCGGGGTGTGCCGAATGCGCGGTTGGCGGGGGAGGCGCGGCTGGCGGAGTATCTGCAGCGCGGGGAGGCGGGCAGCGGGGTGGCGCAGTTGCGGCGAGCGGTGGCGCAGGCGGCTGGCGAGGGTGTGGAGCCGGAGCAGGTGTGGCAGTGCGGCCGCGAGTGCGGGTATGAGATGCGGGTGGGGTGGTCGGCGGAGAAGGATCGGTTTGATGTGTGGTGTGTGGCGGCCGGTGGCCGAGGCGATTGGGGGATGTCGCTGCCAGCGGGTGCGGCGCGGCCCTGGAGCGCGTATGCCAATGCGGTGCTGGGGCAGAGGCGGGAGCAGCAGTTGGGCGGGCAGTTGCGGCAGTACCTGCGGGAACGGCTTCCGGAGTACATGACGCCGACGGCGTGGGTGTGGATGGAAGCGCTGCCGCTGACGCCGAACGGCAAGCTGGACCGCCGCGCGCTGCCGGCGCCGGAGGCTGATCGCGGGCCGGCCGAGAACAGCTATGTGGGGCCGCGGACGGCGCTGGAAGAACAGATTGCGGCAGTGTGGAGCCAGATCCTGGGGCTGGAGCGGATCAGCGTTCACGCCAACTTCTTCGACCTCGGTGGACATTCGCTGCTTGCCACACAGGTGGTGTCGCACCTTAGCGCCGCACTCGGTTTCGAGATCCCGCTCCGGCTGTTGTTCGAGCGGTCGACAATCTCCCGATTCGCTGAGGCCGTCGGAGCCATGGCCGGCAACGCGGCGACCCGAAGGAGCGCAGCGGGCATTCGCCTGTCCCCTGACCGGAGTCCGGACGTGTCGGGCCTGTCGGATACCGAGGTTGACGTTTTGCTGCACGCGATGCTGCCGAAACCGCAACGCTCGTCCGTTGATGCTTGAAATCCTGGCAGCGGTCGCGGCTGCCACCGGTGCTGCGGCGTATGGTCTGCATCGGCAGGCTAGCGAGCGGGCGGAGCGTGCCTTTCAAAAGCCGGTTGAGGAAGTCGAGTCGCACGATCCCGGAATCGTTGTCGCCTACCACCCCGACGTACGCCAGATTGGGATGAATGTTCTCGAAAGTGGCGGCAATGCCATCGACGCTTTCGTCGCCGCTGTCACGGCTGAGAACGTAATGGCCGAAGGCGCAAGTACCCTGACTGGGCCGCTTGGTGTGCTCGTTTACACGACTGCTGACAATCGCCTTCGCTATCTGGATGCGGACCTGAATGACCTCATGGACCCGTCGGGCGAATGGGAACCGAAAACGGGGCCCGGCCGGTCAGCACTTGCGCCGGGCGCTCCCGCGGCACTGGAAGCGCTCGCGACCGAGTTGGGAACACGTCCGCTGTTCGAACTGCTGCGGCCCGCGATCGAGCTTGCCGAGAATGGGTTTCGGGTGAATGCCTTGATGGCTGAAACCATTCGTCGCCGGCGAAAGGTCTTGCGCAGGTCGGAGTTCGGGAGACGGACCTACTTGCCCGACGGTAAGCCGCTCAAGCCGGGAGCGACGATCCGGCTGCCCGACGTCGGGCGCTTTCTCACAGAGTTCGGCTCACAAGGGGCATCTTACGTTTACAAGGGGCAGTGGGCGAGGGACTTCCTTGCGTACGTGCGCGAGCATGGCGGGCTCCTGACAGAAGAGGATCTCGGGAACTATCGCGTCGTGTGGCGAGAACCGCATCGCATAACATTTCGGGACCACGAGATCTACTCCGGCTCCGGACGATCATTCGGCGCATTGTTCCCGCTTCTTGCCCTCAAGATCCTGGAGCAGAGTGATATGCCTGCAGTGCCGCACTACACCCAGCGAGCCGCGAGTCTCGAAACGATGCTGCGCATCGCGCATCGGGTGTGGGCAGAAGAATGGTTGTTCGACTACCGCATCCTGGATGATAAGGATGCGTCTGCGCCCCGGCTGACGTCCGACTATGCCGCCGGCATTTGGGAACGCATTAGGAAAGAGATAGAGCCGGACGGTCGTTCCCGTCCGAACGGGACACACAGCTATCACCTGATGGTTACCGACCGGGAAGGCAACATCGTCACGGGCACAACCACGATCTATTCAGACGCATGGGGTGAAGGCATGTTCGTCCAGGGAATCGCGGTAGCGCCAGCGGGAATGATGACCTTCCTCCGCACACGGCCCGGAGAACGCCGCCTGAGCCCGCTTTCGATGCAGATGGTCTTTCGGAAAGGACGCCCTGTTTTTTGCAGCGGGACAATTTCGGATTCTCTTCTCGAGGCAGCGTTTCAACTGCTGACCAACTGTCTCGTGCATAAAGTGCCCGTATCACAAATTACGTCTACACCGCGTTTCGGAACGTATCCGGACGAACGACATAACTATCTAGATCCGCGAGTTCCTGCGGGAGTTGTGAAAGAACTGGAGAGGAAAGGTTTCCGGTTCCGCCGCAGAGGCGTGGTGGACACGGGACTGGGAGCCGTCATCGCACTCGGAGAGCGAGATGTGATCGGCTCACTTTTGCCGCTCCCCTACCTTGACAGTCCCTTCGTCGTCCCACCGGCCAGGTAATGTAGCGATCACGAGGTGGGGACCGGCGGCGCCCCGCACATTCGCAGCGTGCTGCCGGGCGATTTCACTGCGACGGCTGCGACGTAATCGCTTTCCGACCAGAACGTGTGAAGCTCCCATTCGTTCGGATCGCCGTCGTCCAATCGGAGGAGCGGCGACACCGGTTCAGGTCCCGTGCTGACTTCGAAGCTGTCCAGGTCGCGATAGAGACCATCTCCCAGGGCCTTGACTAAAGCTTCTTTTCGGGTCCAGCAGCGAAAAAACGCAAGTACTCGTTCCCGATCGTCAACAGACAGGATCGCTTCTGTTTCGCCAGGCGCGAAGATCCTTCTCGCGACGGTCTCGATGTCGTCCATCGGGCGGATTGCTTCCACATCAACACCAATCGGTTTGAGGACCGTGACGCCGATAAGGACGACAGGGCCGGAGTGAGAAACGTTGAAGTTAATGTGTGGGGCGTCAGGAAGGAACGGCTTACCGCGCCCCATTCTGCCGAATCGTAACTGCTCCGGGCTGCAGTTCAGCGTCATAGCAAGCACGAGGCGAAGTACTGCCGTTTGCCGCATGCTCCGCTGCTGCAGATCCGGGGACAGGAAGCGTATCGCGCGCTGATATTCCTCGGCGGAAATCACGCTCCGGCAATCGCAAGTGTCCCAGCGGGGGTCAGCGGTAATAGCGGTCCAAAGGTCGATCGCTGCCACGAAGCCTGTCCCCTGAAGCGCCTCGTGCTATCGCACCCGCCTGAGCCAGCCGGCGGGCCAGTATGTGACCTCGACGCCACGATCGGCCGGCGCGTCGGGGCGTGCTAGAATGAACTCTGGGTGCGAGGCGAGAAACACGCTGACGGCGGAGGCGGGATTGTCAACCAGCCACGTCGGATCGCCACCAGGGACGTCGTGCAGGTCGTACATGATTCCATCTTCGGCGATCAGATACGATCCGAGCGTGACCAGGCTGGAGTAAGCTTCGAGTTCTTTGAGAACATGCGCGTAATCGTGAGCGGAATCGAGAATCACCAGAACCTTGTCGTCTTGGCGGCGAAGATTCCTGACACGCTCGATCACCTGCGGCGACGTTGAATCGCCCTCGATTGTCGTGAGCCAGGAGCCAAGCGGATGTGATTGGAGAGCTCGACGCACTTGCGGCATGATGTGGATGTCGATTCCGACGACTCGCCCTTTGTTCAGGATTTTGCAAAGGCTGGCGAGAAATACGATGGAGCCTCCGTGACATATACCAGTTTCCACGATCAGGTCGGGTTGAACCCGGAAGATGGCTTCCTGCAATCGCATGAGATCCTCCGGTAACTGGAGGACATGCAGTCCCATCCACTTGAATCGGCCGTAGTGGCCGAGACTCCATCCAACCCGGACCCAGTGTCGTGAGATCGCGTCGAATGCCGCGGGAGAATACAACGGGAGGACCACGGGGACGCCGTTCCGGACTACCGTAAGCGTCCTGTGGTCGGCGTCGATCGTACACTTGCCAGCGGATGCGGACTGCAGGTTTTTGTAGTCCGCTACGCCCTGCGAGTAGAGTTCATAGGGCAGTTGCATGGTTTCTCCTGTTTTCCCCCTCGGGGCGGTTTAAGGCATGACCTGCCAGTACACGGCAGTCCAGTCCACAGGGATGACAGGTTCGTAGATGCCCTGACGGACGCGAAAGTCCTCGACGGCGCGCCGACACGCCGGAACGGAACCGAAGTCGTCAATGATGACGTACCCGCCGGGTGACACCTTTTTGTAGAGGGAGTCAAGAGCTAACATCGTCGATTCGTACATATCGCCGTCGAGGCGAAGGACCGAGATGCGCTCGATGGGCCCATCGGGAAGGGTGTCGCGGAACCAGCCCTCCAGGAACCGCACACGGTCGTCAAGGAGGCCGTATCTTCGGAAATTGTCCCTGACCTGGTGGACGGACACCGCAAGTTGCGCGTAACTCCAGAGGGCATCGCCCTTGTCCTGCGGATACGCGTCGCTGTCCGGCTTCGGAAGGCCCTGAAACGAGTCTGCGGCCCAAACCAGACGATCCTGGTCTCCGTAAGCGCGAAGCACGGCTCGCATGAAGATGACTGCGCCACCGCGCCAAACGCCGGCTTCGACCAGATCGCCTGGCACATTGCGTTCAAGGGCGCTCAGCGCGCAATACTCGAGGTTGGTGAGCCGAACGAGGCCGACCATCGTGTCGCCGTCTTCCGGCCAGTCCATTCCGACGGCTCGGGCGGCAACTGAGTACGGCGGCGCCGCAGCCGATGGACTCGTGGTGATCCAGTTCTGTATTTCAGTCAGCAGGGACGGATCGACGCCGTTCAACTCGCTCAACAGTGGCCAGTCCTGCGGGAGGATGGGATAGCGCGTCAGCGTCCGTTTCAACAGATGCATGTAAGCCCGACGCTGCGATGGATAGAAGCCATCCGAACTCACGCGACCGCTCCCCGGACGGGAGAATGGCGAGTGCGCAGCATACCTTCAATCGCGTCACATGCCTTGCTCGCGCCATCTTCCCCTGCGACCTGTGGAGCGATTGTTCGAGCGCGGAGCCGGTACCCCGGTTTGCGAAGGAGGCGCCAGAGTTCGGGTACGACGACTGCGGCCGAGTAGAGCGAGCGGGGGACCGCTCGCGCAACGCCGAGGCGGACCAGGCGGGCGGCCGTATCCGGCTGGGCGAAACTGCTGGGGACGACCAGCATGGGGCTTCCTGCGCGGAGTGCAATTGCGGTCGTTCCCGCGCCGCCATGGTGGACGATGGCCGCTGCGTAAGGGAAGATTCGTGAGAACGGTGCCCGGTCCACGCACAGGATGTTGCGGTCCCATTGTTCATTCAATCCCAGACCGAGGAGCACGGCACGACGACCGAGGAACTGTGTGGCAGTAACGCTCTCCTCATAGAAGACGTCTACGGGTGAGTTCGCTGCGTCGGAACTGATCGTGAAAATGATCGGCGGCTCACCCGATTCGAGAAAGGACTGCAACGCTGCCGGAATCTCCGATTTCTCGCTGACCTGATCGAATTGCACGAAGCCCGTAACGACTGAGCTCGGGGGCCAGTCAGGCTGCCGCGTCGCCAGAAACGGCGAGAATAGACCAAGGACGAGATCCGCAGTCAGATATTCCTCGAGAAACGGATCCAGACCCCCCGGCAAACCCAACTCGGCACGCAATCGATGCACCGGCTCCGCAAACGCGAAAGTGAATTGCTTCATTTGCGCCAGTGAAAGGCCATCCGGCATCAGGAGCGGTTCGCATTGCGAGAAGAAGGACAATGGCTCGAGTACAACCGAAACCCACGGCATGCCGGTTTTTCGCGCGACGAGAGGGCCCGCCGTGGCGAGGGTTAGGGTGACCATGGCGTCGACATCCCGGGCCGCATTCAGAAGATCTCCGTAACTTGCACGAAAATCGGTGAAGACTCCGTTCGTAGTCAGATACCGCTCGTAATCGTTTGGATCGAGATTTACATCCCAGCCCGGCCGCACGGGCCGGAATTCAATGCCCGCACTCTCGACATGATTCCGCCACTCCTCGTTGGATGCCACGATTGCCAGGTGTCCGCGTCTGTTCAGTTCCTTTGCGAGCCCGATGAACGGATTGAGATCGCCATACGAGCCAAAGGTGACCAGGAGAATGCGGCGGGTCATGCCTTGACCACCTCCAGCGTGATTGCCAGAACCGGTCCGTCGAAGGTATCATCGGTCCGCTCCCGGACAACACGGAAGCCAGCGTGTATACCGTAGCCTTTCGCGTTCGATTCGCGGTACGGAGAGCCGTCCTCATAGTACAGGAAGCTTCGCCGATTCCAGAACGAGGTGTGCGTCGGGTCCTGAAATGCTCCCGGTCCATCGGTGGTCGGTACGATCACATCGGCGCATGCTCGGGGCTTTAGGACGCGCCACATCTCATTCATCGTGAAGATTTTGTCCGGCAAATGTTCGATGACGTGGTATGCGCGAATGTAATCTACGGAATTGTCGGCCCACGGCCACGGTTTTGTGAGGTCTGCCACGAATATGCCGGGGCCCTCGACAATATCTACATTGATGAAGCCGTTCAGAGTTGCTGCAGAGGACCCGAGATTAAGTTTGATTTTTGCGTCTGCCGCGCCGCTGAGGCTTGCTTCATAGTCCGCGGTTGCCTGATGGTTGCTGAGCAGAGCGAGTTCGATTTTCTTGCGACTTGCTCTCGTCAGCTTCTGGATGTAGGCAATGATACCTTCGTAGTATGCTGCCTCCAGCGGTGTCATGCAACCTCCGCGACGCCTGGGTTAGACCTGGATAAAGCACGGTCAATTATACATCGGGCGCCAGTTTCAGGGTAGATCCCCCACAACTACGCTCGCTTTCGTGATCGGTTCCGGGCCGAACTTGATCTTTGCCAATGACGCCGGTGACAAAGCGTGAACGCAGGCATGATGGAAACGACGGTCGCTAAAGGCTCGTTCGCCAGGACACGAGCTTAAAAGAGAGCTAGATGGCCATCCCCTACGTCTGCAGTCCCGCTCGCTGCCTCGCAGTGCAATTTGACGCATAACGTTAGATCTCTATCGGAGTGCTCCGGCGGGTTGCCGTCGAAAAAACACACGGACTTGGAAGCCGGAGCAGGGGCGTTAGCAGGAAGCCGCTGGCGTGGCGCGCACCCGAAGGAATGGATGGTCCCGCTGCAGCGAGGGCAGGAGACCGAGCTGATCGAGATCTCGGCGAGCTGGTATCTCGACGACCTGCCACCGATGCTGTTCATAAAGAAATCGCCGAACATCCTTGTGCTGCGCGACAGACGGGATGAGAAGCCGTATTGCATCACCGGGGAATGTTCCCGGAAGCTGAGATGCCTCACCAAGCGTGCTCCCGTTGCCTCACCTATCCTCCGGCCGAGCCGCAGCTCCCTTTCCTGATTCTGAATCGATGCTTGCTGATGTTGGCCCCGTGGAGTTGTGGGCGACGCGGCAGCGTCGTCCAAGCGCAGCGCCAAATCCACAGGGTTCTTCGCGCCGCCTTCACGATCGCTGAAATAGTCGTTCGGAGTATTGCTCAGCAGCCTGCCCTCGCCGTCCCCCCAGGCGCATCGCCAGGATCGACTACCCGCAGGCGCATGAGGACGATGCCGAACGGGCTGGCCGTGTAGATGTAATCTTGACTGCGCCACCTATTCCGGCTAAAAAAATGGTGATCCATCCAGTCAGTATTGCCGCTATTAGCTTTTCATCACTTCCTGGCCCTAGCAGACGTTCCCACACCTGCGTCGAGGAGATAGCAATAACGGCCGCCACTATCATCCATATCAAAACAAGGGAACCCAGGATAAGGTCCGCCCGATTCAAGGCCCATCTACATAGAAAATTCATGAGTATATCCGTTTCCAACATCCTTGAAACGCGATCAGTGTGACGTTTGAGGATCGCGCCGAGCCTGTCCAGCCGCGTTCTCCTTCCCGGCGATCCGGTCTTGCGCAGACCGTCGACGTACATCGCCATTATTTCTGCCGAGGAGACCCGCGACCATCGGGAAAACGTTCTACCCTCGCCCGATTGATCGGTCAGAAGTGACCCGTCGCATATTGCAGTGCAGCGCCGACATCGATCAGACCGGCTCCCGTAGCGAGGTCAGGTCCAGGTGTCGCGGGATTGTTGAACCGTTGCGGAAAGCTGCGACCGACGACGACATCGACAGCCGTCCGAGATAGCGCCTCGATGACTTGGGCAGGCGTCATGGCCGGCTTGGCCCCGAGGAGGAGGGCGGCGGCGCCAGCGAGCTGAGGTGCCGCAGCTGACGTACCGGAAAATAGTGCCCAGCCGTCATCGGCGGTGGTGCCATCGGGCGGGTCAGGTGGGTCAATGCTCGGGCCGGCCTCTTCCCGGTCAAGCTCGCAGCCCGGCGGGACAGGCAGCATCAGGTACTGCGCTCGGGGCTGCATCCCGACCAGGCCGCATACCGTTGGAACCACGGGATTGTCGAACCAGGTGCTTTGATAGCCGCTCGCGTAATCCGAGGCGCGGGGGCTGCCGTTCTGATCGACGAAAACGCCACCCGCCGCGAGCACGCCGGGAACCTGAGGCTCTACGGAGAACTGGCCGTTACCGGCAGAAAAGACTACCAGGATCCCGCGGTGAATGGCGTCCTGGATTTCGGCCGCGATGGCCAGATCCATCTGGTTGGGCGGGCCAAGCGGCGGGTAATCCTCGTCTCCGCCCCACGATGACGTGATAATTCGAGGATTTATTTCCTTCGCTTTCAAGAATCCGGCTATCGCAGCGACTAAGTTTCCCTGATTGTCACTGGCGCGGATCGGCTGCAGCGTACATCCCGGCGCCAGAGCGAAGATGTTCGCTGCCTCCCCTGTCCCATGTCCGACCGGATCCTTGCTCCGGTTCGTGCCGGGTACGACCGTGATCGGCGTCGCGACTTCGTAATGCTGAACGGTGAAGAACGGGTGACGGTAAAACCCTGTATCCGGCATCGCGACCGCAACGCCGCTGCCGACAGCTCCGCTCCGATGCGCCGAGATCGAATTGAGGATCGCTGCCACATCGTCTGGAACCGTCAGGTAGAATTTGGGCGAGTTGGGCGGTGACGGTGAAGGAAACACGCTGTGAAGGACGTGCGGCTTCTCCAAGACGACACCATCGATCTTTACATGCGCTGATCGAGCACGACCGACACCGAAAACGCTCGGTTGCTGTTCTCCGATGATGTCGAGATGTGTCCTGTAGAAATGATACCCGGCCTCGCCGTGGGTCAATCGTTCCTTGGCGACGACCGTCCCCCCGGTCAAATCCTCATATGCCCCGGGCGGCCCACTGACCGAGACGCCCAAGGGTGACTCGGCGATGATGGTGAACCCCTGATTCTGCAGATTGCGGCTCACTTCAGCCCGGTCAGTGGGTGTCGCCTGATAGGCGCCCGCGGCGGTGCTCAAGGTTGTCACCGCCGGATCGAACACCGATTGCGGACCCCTAACCGAAATGTATCCCAGGATTTCACGCGGCAGGGGATTATCGGAGACTGTTTCGACGGGCAAGCCAAATCGCATCATTGTGATTCCCTCCCAATTTAGTGGACGCGGCTAGGCGTAAGGGCGACGAGGACTCGGTAGCATGATGGACTTTACGTCGTTCTGAAGTTCTGGAGGAACTGGAATTTGTGCGGGCGGCGTGATATTGTCCAACGATACTGATAGATGTTGGTCAAATGTCCCCTTATTGCCAAATATCAGTAAGCCGGATTGCATCGGCATAAAGCCGATGCCGCGCTGTCTTAGCCAATCACGCACTCTGTCGGTGTTGGCGTCAGCCTCCCACTGCAAGATCAGCTCGACGTGCTGTTCAGACATTACCCGCTTCCAAACCGGTCAGATCACTTTAAGACGAAATCTAGCCTACCTGCGGCGGCCGCAACGCAAAGCACCCGAGGCGACATTCCCCGGATTCCCGTGGGTTCCGCATCCAGTGTCGCCCTTTTCCGCTTCTTTGGCAACGGCCATAGCGCCCCGCGCGCAGCAGACGGTCGACGCTTCTTGAGCACGAGGTCGAAGGGCCGCTCATAAATCCAACTCATCGTTACGAACCCTTGTGGAACCCGGCCGCCGAGGACCAGGCGACCGACCGTGCCCCCACCTCGCCATCAAGAAGTGATGGCGTCGCGTACCGCCCCGGCGCCGTGGCCTGCGAGTGCGGGGCCGTTCTTGAAGCGAGCTCCAGGACCGTGGCCATCCATGGGAGGTAGGTGCAGCAGCATCGTGAGCCGCGTCGTGCGCTCCACGAGGTCGTTGGATTGCCATGATGAGCGCGGCGATGGTGAGTTCGGCACGCATGTGCTCGCGCATGGCCCAGCCAACCACCTTGCGGGTGAACAGGTCGAGGATCACGGCCAGGTAAAGCCAGCCCTCGCTGGTCGGAATGTAGGTGATATCCGCCAGCCAGACCTGATCGGGCCGGTGCGCGACAAAATTCTGCTCGAGCAGGTTTGCCGCCACCGGCAGGCAATGCTTGCTGTCGGTTGTGCACACGCGATAGCGGCGCGGCGTCCGCGCCCGGATACCGTGCTGGCGCATGACCCGTTCGACCCGCTTGCGGCTGACGGTTTGGCCCTCGGCGCGCAGTTCGGCGTGGATGCGCGGCGCTCCGTATCGTTCCCGATGCTGCGCATGGACCCGCCGGATGTCGACCAGCAGCGCGCGATTGGCGATCTTGCGTGGGCTGTCCGGCCGCGACCGCCACGCGTAGTAGCCCGACGG